>Ga0315276_10000007_pt1 | contig 133182 bp, 106 predicted proteins | sample YL17G05_0_MG_FD_204542 | JGI IMG/M metagenome (GOLD analysis project Ga0315276, IMG submission 204542) | Sediment microbial communities from Yellowstone Lake, YNP, Wyoming, USA - YL17G05_0 | ecosystem: Environmental > Aquatic > Freshwater > Lake > Sediment | place: USA: Wyoming | collected...
AATCAGGCTTCCCGAATTATTACCGCCGATAAGATAGCTTTCCGCGATCACTACTGGCGGCTGGAGAAAGGGATTATCCGGGATTTCGACAGTACGGCGCAGGAGTCATTCGTCGAGTTTGACACGCTGACCGTAGCCGACATTAAAGACAAACCGGATGATTTCTCGCAGAAAATCATCGATCCGCAGGATATGGGGCTGAAAGAGCTGCAGCGGTATATCGAGCTGATGAAACGAACCGGCGGTCCGTATGTCCGGGAATCGGTCGACCTGAAAATCAAGTACGCCTTTCCGATGACTTCCATCATCATCATCTTAATCTGCGTGCCGTTCGGCGCGAATCCGCGTCGAAGCGGGATTGCTGTTTCGTTTGCGATGGGGGCGACTATTGCGCTGCTGTATTTCATCCTATTTCGCATTCTGCAATCGGCCGGTTACAACGAGAAAGTTCCGGAGTACATAGCGGTCTGGGGGATCAACGTTGTGTTCTTCCTGATCGGAATTGTCCTGATGATTGGAGCGCGCAAGTAATGCCGCACCCCGACCACGAAAAGAACCGCGCCCTCTGGAATGAGACGGTCGATCTACATTACAGCCACCCGCGCTATCGCGTCAAAGAGTTTATGGAGGGAGCATCCTCTCTTCTCCCGCTGGAACGGCAGGAATTGCCCGATGTGCGCGGCAAGAAACTGTTGCATCTGCAATGCCAGTTCGGTCAGGACACACTTTCGTGGGCACGCGAGGGAGCTATTGTCACCGGTGCCGATATCTCCGACCAATCGATCAAGCGGGCCAACGAACTGAAGGCTCTGGCTCGGCTCGAAGGCCGGTTTGTCCGATCGGATATTCTCGATTTGATTGGCGTAATCGATGAGCGGTTCGACATCATCTATCATTCTTACGGTGTGCTCTGCTGGCTTGGGGATGTCAAGCGGCTCGCACAGGTAGTCGCGCACTATCTGAAACCGGGTGGGACGTATCTGCTGATCGATGGCCACCCGATTTCGTACTACTGCATGGACGGCGCGCCCGGCTATTTCGCGAAGGAGCCGGAGCGATTTGTCGGCCAGCCGGACTATTGCCAACGCGACCACTTGAACGAGAACGAAGGGGTGGAATGGCAGCATCCGGTAGCGGATATTCTAAATGCGTTCATTGGCGCCGGGCTGACGATTGAGAAGGTCGGCGAATACGATTTCAGTTACTATCCGGTGCACGAGGATTGGATTCCGAAAGGGGACGGCTACTGGTATCCTCCCACCGGCCCGACACCGTATCCGATGATATTGCTGGTGCGGGTGAAAAAGCCGTTGTAGGTCGAAACCCCCTGGGGTTTCGACAATCTGCTCACACCGTTATCTCGATTCTATTCCCTTCCGGGTCCAGCACCACACTCTCGTAGTAACCGTCGCCGGTCCAACGCGGATCATCTGCCATCGTGAACCCATCACTCTGCAGGGTTCGGGTCAACTCGTCGACCTTCTCTCGTGAGCCAACCGACAGCGCCACATGAGCAAGGCCGAGACGCTCGCCTCGTCTCCGGTTCTCAGGTTGCATCGTGCTCAATCGCATCAATTCCAGTCGTGTACCGGCTCCGAATCCCAGGAAGTAAGATTCAAAATTCTTGTTTGAGTTCTCGTACTTGTTGCCGCTGACAGCGCCAAAGTACTTTTCGTAGAATTGTCTCATCCCCTCCAAATCAGAGACCCAGATCGCAACGTGTTCCATTCCCATTCGTCAAGCCATCATGCTCCGCTGAAGGCCTGTAGGGCAAAGCCGCTAGCTGTTCTGACCTACTTCTGCTTGTATTACCCCACCTAACGAATATCTTACCGTTATGGCGTGGTCCGGACCGATAAATAAACTCGATAACTATCGTTTCGAGATTGATCCCTCGTATCAATCCGAGGCAATGAAACGGCTCGGCATCAAGATGCGGGTACCGGGGTTGGTCTACACCAATCAGGAGATGCTCCGCGCCATCGTGGCCGATGATTCCCCCGATCAGGTTGCCAATGTCGCCACTCTGCCGGGGATTGTCGGGCGCTCGATAGCCATGCCGGATATCCACCACGGTTACGGGTTTGCGATCGGCGGCGTGGCGGCGTTCGATGCATCAAACGGCATAATATCGCCGGGCGGGGTCGGCTACGATATCAACTGCGGCGTGCGGTTGATTCGGTCGAACCTGATGTACGCTGAGATTCAGCCGCACATACGGAAACTGATCGACACTATGTTCACCAATGTTCCATCGGGGGTCGGCTCCGAGGGAAGAATCAAGCTGTCGCCGCGCGAAATAAATGTCGTTCTGGAGCAAGGGGCGCGGTGGGCGGTGCATGCCGGATACGGTTGGGAAGAGGATTTGAATGCTCAGGAGGAAGGGGGATGTATCGACGGCGGGGATCCATCGGACGTGAGCGATACCGCCAAGAAGCGCGGCGCGCCGCAACTCGGGTCGCTTGGAGCCGGGAATCATTTTCTGGAGCTTCAGAGGGTCGAAGCAATCTATGATGAGAAGACGGCGTCGGCATTCGGCATAACGCAGGTCGGGCAGATCATGGTCATGGTACACACCGGGTCGCGCGGGTGTGGACATCAGATCTGCACCGATCATCTTGAAGTCATGCAGCGAGCCAATCGGAAATATGGTATTCCGCTGGTTGACCGGGAACTGGCCTGCGCGCCGGCGTCATCACAAGAAGCGCAGGAGTATTTTTCCGCCATGAAATGCGGCGCCAATTTCGCATGGGCGAACCGGCAGATGATCACGCACTGGATCCGCGAATCGTTCGAGCAGGTGCTTGGACAGAAGGCCGATCGGCTGGGACTTCACTTGGTGTACGATGTCGCCCACAACATGGCGAAGCTCGAAGAACATGAGGTCAACGGCAAACGCCGCTGGCTGTATGTGCATCGCAAAGGGGCCACGCGAGCGTTTGGGCCGGGGCATCCGGACATTTCCGAGAAGTATCGGAAAGTTGGTCAGCCGGTGCTTATCCCCGGCGATATGGGGAGTGCCAGCTATCTGCTGGTTGGCACCGACAATGCTATGCGGGAGACATTCGGGTCCACCTGCCATGGGGCGGGGCGTCGGCTCTCCCGCCATGCGGCCATGAAGGCGCATCCGGTTGACAGAGTGATGGCGAAAATGGCTGATCTGGGTATCTATCTCAAGGCGGCCAGCCGCAAGGGGATATCCGAAGAGGCACCGGGGGCGTACAAGAATATTGATGAAGTGGTGGCGATTTCCCACGGCTCCGGCGTGGCGTCCAAAGTCGCCCGCTTCAAGCCGCTCGGGGTGGTAAAGGGCTAATCATTTCCTCTCTTAAGTCCGGACTTGCTTCTCTTTGCGCACTAGGTAATTTATCGGGATTGCAGGAGCGCGCTTTCGCAACAGAGTACGACTATGGCAACCCACATTGATCTGAGTACGATACAAGGCTTATCTGACGCCGAGGCGCAGCAACGGCTGCAGGCCGAAGGCTACAATGAATTGCCCTCAAGCCTCAAGCGAAGCGTGTTTACCATCGCCCTCGGCGTGGTCCGCGAGCCGATGTTCTTGCTTCTGGTCGCGTGCGGCACGCTGTACCTGATTCTGGGCGACATTCGGGAAGCAATCATGCTGCTCGGATTCGTGATAGTGGTGATGGGCATTACTCTCTATCAGGAGCGCAAGTCGGAGAGAGCGCTTGAAGCGCTGCGCGATCTGGCAAGCCCGCGTGCATCGGTCATCCGCGGCGGAGAACAAAAGCGCATTGCCGGGCGGGAAGTGGTCACGGGAGATATTGTAGTACTTCACGAAGGGGACCGCGTTCCGGCCGACGCTACCCTGATCTCATGCATCAATCTCTCGGCCGACGAGTCATTGTTGACCGGCGAATCTGTAGCGGTGCGGAAAAGCGTCTGGGATGGGCAGAGTGAGTCTGTTCGACCGGGTGGCGATGATCTGCCCTTTGTATTCTCCGGCACGATGGTAGTGCAGGGTCAGGGTGTCGCGAGAGTGCACGGCACCGGACTAAAGACGGAGATCGGCAAGATCGGCAAAGCACTTCAGGCGGTGGAAGTGGAGAGCACGCCGCTGCAAAAAGAAACCGGCCGTCTCGTCAAGAATCTCGCGATTGTGGGAGTCTCGCTGTGTGTTCTCGTGGTTGTCGTGTACGGGTTGACCCGCCATGACTGGCTGCACGGTTTCCTCGCCGGCATCACTCTGGCAATGGCTACCCTGCCGGAAGAATTTCCGGTGGTCCTGACGATTTTCCTGGCGCTCGGGGCCTGGCGACTCTCTCAAAAACAGGTGCTGACGCGCCATGTCCCCGCTGTCGAAACGCTTGGTTCAGCGACGGTTCTCTGTGTTGATAAGACCGGTACGCTGACACAAAACCGGATGACAGTGAAAAGCATCGTCGTCGAGAGAGAGAGCTTCAATGTAGATGACTCTTCAACTCGCGGCTTGCCTGAAGTGTTTCATGAGATCGTCGAGTACAGCATTCTCGCCAGCAAGCGGGATCCGTTCGACCCCATGGAGCGGGCCTTCAAGCATTTGGGAGATATTCACCTCGCCGATACTGAACATCTGCATGGCGACTGGCACCTGGTGCAGGAGTATCCGCTGTCAAAGGATCTTCTGGCCTTATCGCATGTGTGGCAATCACCGCAGGGAACCGATTTTGTCATAGCGGCTAAAGGCGCACCCGAAGCGATCTTTGATCTCTGTCACCTAAGTGAAGTGCGGCTGAAAGAACTGGAGGAGACGGTAAGCCGAATGGCCAATGAGGGGCTTCGAGTGCTGGGAGTTGCCCGGGCAAGTTTCAGCAGCAAATCACTTCCTGAAATCCAGCATGACTTCACCTTCACGTTTCTTGGTTTGGTCGGTTTGGCTGATCCGATCCGGCCAACCGTGCCCAGCGCTATCAAAGAGTGTTACACCGCCGGCATTAGAGTGGTGATGATCACGGGGGACTATCCCGGTACGGCGCAGAGTATCGCCCGGCAAATAGGTCTCAAGTCAGTCGACAATGTGATCACCGGTTCGGAACTGGACGGGATGTCCGACCAAGAACTCCAAACGCGCATAAAGGATGTGGACATATTCGCCCGGGTTGTACCGGAACAAAAGTTGCGTCTGGTCAATGCGCTGAAGGCTAACCGGGAAGTTGTTGCGATGACCGGTGATGGCGTCAACGACGCTCCGGCGTTGAAGTCGGCCCACATCGGCATAGCCATGGGTGGACGCGGCACTGATGTCGCCAGAGAGTCATCGTCGCTGGTCCTTCTTGACGACGACTTTTCATCTATCGTCGGCGCCGTGCGGCTCGGAAGACGTATCTTCGACAACATCAAAAAGGCGATGGCCTATATCGTCTCGGTCCACGTGCCGATCGCCGGCATGTCGTTCATTCCAGTCGTCATGCAGTGGCCGTTGGTACTCTTGCCCATGCACATTGTCTTTCTCGAATTGATCATTGACCCGGCCTGTTCGGTGGTATTCGAGGCGGAAGCCGAGGAAGCCAACGTCATGCGTCGGCCCCCCCGCAATCCCGAGGAGCCGCTGTTCGGCAAGAGCATCATACTGATCAGTCTTCTGCAGGGCCTTTCGGTGCTGGCAGTGGTACTGGCGGTATTCTTGGCGGCGCGCAGCCTGGGACAAGGTGAAGATGGTGCCCGTGGCCTGGCTGTCGTAACGCTCATTCTTTCCAATCTCGCATTGATTCTCACCAATCGTTCCTGGACTCGTACCATCTGGCAGATGCTGAAATCCCCTAATGCGGCTCTGCGGTGGGTACTGGGAGGGACAATCACCTTCGTCGTTCTGATCCTGTACGTGCCGTTTCTCAGAAACATGTTTCGCTTCTCTGTCCTTCATCCGGTCGATTTGCTCTTGTGCGTGGTAGCTGCTGCGGTGAGCATTCTGTGGTTCGAAGCGCTAAAGTTCTTCAGGAGGCGCCGCCTCGGGAATACAGCGTGAGTTACTCTGCTCGAGGGTATAATCAGCACGAACAGCCTGACAGGAGTTTGACATCATGTTCATGACCATCGTGCTCACCGCCTGGACCGGAATGCACCTCTATGTTTTCTGGCGTCTGTCTACCATACCGCTTATTCACAGTCATATCTCGCGCCCGTACCTGTTTTCAGCGGCCGCGGTCATTTGGGCCAGCCTGTTTCTGGGTCGCTTTTTGGACAGCCGAGGACTGGAAACACCGGCGACTCTTCTCGAACGATTCTACATGAACTGGCTGGGGATCCTGTTTCTCATCTTCTGCGGTCTTCTCGCCATTGATGTTATTACTGCTTTCGGTTTTGTCTTTCGAAGTCATGTTCCCATGTTACGAACAGTGGGATTTGCGGTCGGAATAGTCCTCGCCACCATGGCTTTGATACAGGGTGCGCGTTCACCAGTTGTGAATGACTACGAAATCCGGCTGGCCGATTTGCTGCCTGAGGATGACGGCCTTCAGATCGCGGTAATATCCGATTTGCACGTGGGGAGACTGCTGGATGGACAATGGCTGACGGCACGAATCGAGCAGATCAAAACGCTGCGACCTGATCTGGTGCTCATGTTGGGTGACCTGTTTGAAGGGGACAGTCAGTCGGAGCGTCAGGACAGCATGGTACCTCTATTCCGAAGTATTGCCGCGCGTTATGGCGTCTGGGCGGTCACCGGTAATCACGAATCACATGGCGGGCGAGATGGCACGATTCGGTTTCTCGAAGCCGCCGGAGTGCACGTGCTCCGCAACGAATGGCAACAGGCAGCACCCGGTCTTGCGCTGGGCGGCGTTGAAGACGGCGGGCATTACGATTCACTGGCGAACGCCCAAAGCCGCGTCACCAAGGCGCTGGCGGCAAAGCCGACCGGCGTCGCAACTATATTCCTGTCTCATCGTCCTCAGATGGTTGACGATGTTGCCTCCGCCGGCGTGGGGCTGATGTTGTGCGGCCATACGCATGCCGGTCAGATCTGGCCTTTCAGCTATCTGGTCCGCCTCATGAATCCTCTTCTCGCCGGCAAGTACGTGATAAACGGAATGCCGGTGATTGTAAGCCGGGGCACCGGAACATGGGGCCCACGCATGCGACTTTGGCCGCCCGGCGAGATACTCCGGATCACTTTACGCACTCGATAGTGTGCGATCTGTTGGATGATTCGGTCTCCGCATCTGAGTCGCCCCAATTGAGTACAATGGGAATGCCAAGGCTCGTCATTGCGAGAAGTCCCGTCTCGGACGGGGCGACGAAGCAATCTCAGTTAGTTTTCTCACCGGAAATAAAGGGGTCTCTTAGATCAGAAACCTCTTGCTCCTAACCGTTGCCGTGACCAGTTTTCTTCACGATATTGATCCTCGCAATTTCACATTTGAAGAAAGATTCAATAGGGAGGCAATGAATGCGATACTTAACGCTGTTCTTATCTGTAAGTATGATGTCACTGACTTTGGCATGTAACGACGATAATGCGGCCAGTGAAAAAGCGTACGCTAACGTCATTGTGCCACTCAAGGTTGGTCGGGCGTGGGTAGGAATCTATACAAATCACTCTTACGAACCTTACTCTACAGCATCGAATACCTATACGTATTCGATAATAGACACTTTCACCGCGAGGGGAGAAAAGTGGTTCGTGATCGAGAGAAAATTCGGTACGGACGCTATCGGTCACAAATGGTCGGTGACGAATCGTAAGGATGGTCTCTGGTCTCGCGGGTTATCGTACGCGGATACGAGTTCTGGAGACCATCCCCTACTTTATGCGAAGTTCCCAACAGAGATTGACGTGAGATACAATGGATTTGGAGTAGAGTGTTTCGTCCGCGTGTCAGCTATAGACACGTCGATCACTGTACTTGCAGGTACGTTCAGGTGCTACGGATATGAATGGCGGGATAATGCGTCACCGGATTATGGCACTTTCTACCTCTCGCCCGGCATAGGTTGGGTGAAGGAGGAAGTCCACTCGGGGAATGTATTCACGACATGGGAACTGCAGGAGTTGAAGCGGTGAAGCCGTTGGACTACAGATTTGTAGTTCAGGAACCCCGTATTCCTGACTTCGAGGCTACTCCAACTTGAGATACGGCACCACGTCGGCGGCGAAATCCCCCGCCCCCCATCTTTCCCCTTGCCAATGTTGATAACTTCCCTACATTTATGCCCTCTTGTAGGATATAGACATGAAATTCGACCAGTTCAAAGAGTTCTCGCAGCCGAAAGCCGAACAGAAGATTTTGGCCTTCTGGGACAAGCACGAGGTGTTCCACCGGTCGCATGACGAGGCGGTGCGGGAGAATCGGCCCCAATTTGTCTTCTATGAAGGCCCCCCGACCGCCAATGGTCGCCCCGGCACTCACCATATTATAGCCCGGACAGTCAAGGACTTAATCTGCCGTTACAAGGCGATGCAAGGGTTCCGGGTCGACCGCAAAGCGGGCTGGGACACGCACGGGTTGCCGGTCGAGATCGAGGTCGAAAAGGCGCTTGGGCTGGATTCCAAAGCCAAAGTGCTCGATTACGGCATTGCCAATTTCAACCAGCGGTGCCGGGAGTCGGTTTTCAAGTATCTCAAGGATTGGGATGAGATGACCCGCCGGATCGGCTACTGGCTGGACCTCGACGATGCCTATGTCACGCTGACGAATGAATATATCGAGTCGGTCTGGTGGATTCTCAAGAACCTGTTCGACCGGAACCTGCTCTACAAGGGATACAAGACGATCCCGTTCTGCCCTCGCTGTGGCACCGGGCTGTCCAGCCACGAAGTCGCGCAGGGGTACGATGTTGTCAAGGACCCGTCGCTGTATGTGAAAGTCAAAGCGGCTGACGGCGAGTTCAGCTATCTGGTTTGGACCACCACACCGTGGACGCTGCCGTCGAATGCCGCGCTCTGCATGAAGCCGGATGCGGACTACGTGAAGGTGGAACACGACGGGGAAAAGCTCGTTCTGGCCGAAGCGCTGGTGCATAAAGTGTTCGGGACGGACAAGTCCGTTATTGAAAAGAAAAAGGGGAGCGAGTTCGTAAAACGGAAATATATCCCGCTTTTCGACGCGTTCAAGGATCAGTCGGCCGACGCGTTCTATGTCATCAACGGTGACTTTGTCACGCTTGAAGACGGCACCGGGATAGTGCATATCGCCCCCGGTTACGGTCAGGATGACTACGAGATCGGCAAGGTGTATGACCTGCCGGTGTTGCAGGCGGTAGAGGCGAACGGGCTGTTCCGGGAGAACACCGGACCATATAGCGGCATGTATATCAAAGACGCCGACCCGATCATAATCAAGGATTTGAAAATCGCCGGGCGGTTGTTCAAGAAAGAACAGTACGAGCACAACTATCCGTTCTGCTGGCGGTGCGATTCGCCGCTAATCTATATCGCGCGGCAGTCCTGGTTTGTCCGGACCACGCAATTCAAAGAGCAGTTGATCAAGAACAATAACGCCATCAACTGGGTGCCGGACGAAATCCGGACCGGCCGGATGCTCAACTGGCTGGAGAATAATGTCGATTGGGCGCTCTCCCGCGAACGGTTCTGGGGAACGCCGCTACCGATCTGGGTTTGCTCCGCTTCAAAATGCGACAAGACGCGCGCGGTTGGATCGGTCGAACAGCTGAGAAAAGAGGCTGTTAGCGTACCCGCCGAGCTTGATCTGCATCGACCAATGATCGACGATATCAAACTCACTTGTGAGTGCGGCGCGACCATGACCCGCGTGCCGGAGTTGATCGATGTCTGGTTTGATTCCGGCGCCATGCCGTACGCCCAGTGGCATTACCCGTTCGAGAACAAGGAAATTTTCGAGGCCAAATATCCGGCGGAGTTTATCTCCGAAGCGGTCGACCAGACGCGCGGGTGGTTCTACTCGCTTTTGGCGATCTCGACCATGCTGTTCGACAAGCCGCCGTTCAAGAATGTGATCGTGCTGGAGTTCGTTCTTGACAAAGAAGGCAAAAAGATGTCGAAACATAAGGGGAATGTGATCGACCCGTTCGAGACGATCGACAAATACGGCGCCGACCCGATGCGCTGGTATCTGGTGTCGATGTCCAACCCGTGGGTGCCGAAATCGTTCGACCTGGAAAGTCTGTCCGAAGTCTGCCGGAAGTATTTTGACACGCTTCGGAATACCTACAGTTTCTTCGCGATCTACGCCAATATCGATGATATTCTCGGACGCGCCGACAAAGCCGGACTGACCGTTGATGCGTTTCTCGAAAGCAAAGCAGGGGCGCCGGATCGGTTCGATCGCTGGATTATGTCCCGGTACGAATCACTCGTCAAGGATGTGACGGAGTCATTCGACAAATACGATATCACGCGGCCGGTCCGTAGGATTCAGCAATTTGTTATCGATGATCTCTCCAATTGGTACGTGCGGCTCAATCGTCGTCGGTTCTGGGCGAAAGCCGACGATCCGTCGAAAATGCGAGCATACCTGACGCTCTATCGCATACTCGAAGGGGTCTGCCGTTTGAGCGCGCCGGTGTCGCCGTTCATGTCGGAGCTTCTGTGGAAGGAATTGGCCGGCGAGAACCGTGACAGGCGAGGCCTGCCTTTGTCTGTCCACATGACGGCGTTTCCAAGGCCGAATACGGCGCTCATTGACCCAACGCTCGATGAAGTCATGGAGACAGTGCGACAGGTGGTGTCGCTCGGGCGGGCGGCCCGTTCCCGCAAGAACCTTAAAGTGCGCCAGCCGCTGTCCGGCCTGATGGTCGGTCTCCCCAAAGAGACGGATTTCGAGCGGATCAGGGAATATCTTGGGATTGTTCAGGATGAACTGAATATAAAGGAAGTGATGTACGCTGCCGATCTTGGCGGGTATGTTCGTTACGCGGTCAAGCTGAATTTCAAGGTGGCCGGTCCCAAGCTCGGCCCGCATGTCAAAGCGGCACAGGCGTATCTGGCGTCCGTCGATAACGACACAATCAAAAAGCTTGTGGCTGAGGGGAAGATTTCGCTTACGTTGGATGGTCAGAGTGTCGTTCTGACTGCCGAGGATGTCGATGTCCAGCGGATCGAGAAGGACGGATACGCGGTGGAGTCCGACGGTCCGGTGACGATAGCGTTGGTGACGGCGTTGACGCAGGAGTTGATCGACGAAGGGTTTGCGCGCGAGATGGTGAACAAGATACAGAATATGCGCAAGAGCTCCGGATTCGAGGTGACTGATTTTATCCGGGTAAGCGTGAGCGGTACGAAGCCGCTACGCGAAGCAGTGGCCAAGCACCGGGAGTTCATAAAGAGTGAAACTCTGGCTCGGGAACTGGAGTTTATAGATGCGGAGTCCGCTGACGGCGGGACCGAGTGGAGTATCAACGGCGAGAAAGCGGCAATCGCGGTAGCCAAACTTTAGAAGCGGAGTGCATCATGAAACAGGCCGACTTGAAAAAATACAAAGACTTGCTGCTGGCCAAGAAGAAAGAGCTTCTTGAAGAGATGGGGCTGATCAGCAATCAGCATATCGGCACGACCATGAAAGATGCCGCGGGTGACCTGTCCTCGTACTCTTACCACATGGCCGACCAGGGAACCGACACCATGGACCGCGAGATGGCGTACATGTTCGCCTCCAAATCCGGCCGCCTGATATACCATATCGATGAAGCGCTGAGGCGGATCGAAGACGGCACCTTCGGCAATTGCCACGGTTGCAACAAGCAGATAAGCGCCGCCCGACTCGAGGCGGTTCCCCATGCACGGCTCTGTATCGAATGTAAAGCAAAGGAAGAGGACAAGAAGTAGTCCGAATCCCTGCCGTGAAGAAACTGATCTGGCCGCTGGTCATTATTGTCGCCGCCACGCTGGCGGATCAGCTTACCAAGAGTTGGGTGATCGCCAACCTCACCGGACAACCATCCAAATCAATTCTTGGTGAATTCATCAAACTGTCGCTGGTTTACAACGAAGGGGGCGCGATGGGGACCGCGTTTGGATCCTCGACCGGCTACCTGATTATGGCGCTGATCATTCTCCCCATACTTGGCTACTATCTGTATCGCTATCGTCAGAGCGCGGCAGTCGCACTGCCGCTGGCATTTATCTTTGGTGGAGCGCTTGGCAACGTGATCGACCGGCTTCGGTTTGGCCGCGTGACTGATTTTATCGATGTCGATATTCCGGATATCAACTTGCTTGGATTCCATCTGGAACGTTGGTGGACATTCAACATCGCCGATTCCTGCATCACTTGCGCGTTGGTCTGGCTGATCATCTACATGGTATTTCACAAGCCGCAGGCGGAAGTAGGGCGGGTCCGACCTCCGAACCCGCCGGACAAATCTTAATGGTCGGGGGGCAAGTGCCCACTCCAGCACTTAGCACAGCCGTGTATTGTATCCAATGGGACGGGCTTTCCTCGGAAAAGTAGAAAACTGTCGAGGACTAGGTGAAACGGCACCGGCTCCGTATCCTGAGGTGCCAGTCCGTGTGCCTGCTTTTGCTCTCTCTCTGGTATGAAAGCCAGCAATTTTAACGCTCCTTCAGCATAATTCGAAACCAACTCTGATCCAGTCCCGGGTTTCGGCGTATACTGAAGTACCCCAGGCGTCAATTGCGGTTCGTAGTCGCCGATGACCAATCGAATCTTATCAAATTGATAACAGAGATCATCTGCGTTTCCCAGATACTGTGCCCTTACACTGATTCGGATCGTATCAAAGTGCAGTCGTATGCCGTACTCTCCCCGGATTGTAAGCCTCACAGGCACGCCTGTCGGCTCGATTCGAGATGTGTTACTATATTGCTGTCCAGATTCAAACCACATCGATTTCCAGTCAGGCGGTGGGCATCCCAGGAAAAAGAACACTATGCTGCCAATTATGCCTAGAGACCTTGCGGAAATTGCTTGCTGTACCATAGTCACCATTCTCTTGTAGCGGAATCTCGCGGGTTCGGAAGCCGAGCCCACCCTACAGCTTTGCTCAAACTAGAAAACACCGTTCTCATTCGGCGAATGTTCCGGAACCTGTTGCGCCGCTTCCCACACCTCAGCAATCTTGTCTCCCTCAAACCGGAATATGTGGATGAGCGCGATATCCCGATCGGAGGGTGTGAGCCGGACACGCAGATGCACGGCGACAAGATCCCCCTCTTCAAGCGCGCGTTGAATGTCCAGTATCTTGTCGGGAAATTCTTTGCGGTTTTGTTCCATCGCCTGCCTGAGCGCCGCGGCATCCCCCTTAAAATACGGATTGTGGTGCCGAAAGTGGGGAACTGCGTATTTTTCATACGCTTCGCGCACGTTCCCCGTGCCCGCGAGTTTCAAGAACGAAATCGCCGCCTCTTTCTTGGAACTCATGATGGCTTTCCTTTCACTTGACTTCGTGTTCATTTATCGACACTCAGTCACTCCCAAACATCTTCTAACCCCGATCAACATGGAGTAGGATAGCATTATGACCATGTGAAATCAAGAGCCAGACTCACCGCGAAGCGGTGGGCCTCCCCCGGTCTGTCGTAGGCGCGGATAATGTCACAACAAATCGTCGCGCTGTTCGTATCTCCCCTAGAAGGGAATTGCAGTGAAGAACATCATAGCGGCGTTTATCACGACAGTATGTTTCACATGCATCGCGATTTCGGGCGGCATGGCTCAAGAAGTCACCAATGACGCACTCAGTAGAATGATCGATGCCCTCGGGGGAGCAGGCAAACTAAGCGATATCAAAACGAGTGTTATGAAGGGGAGAATGATCCTGGTTTCGCAGGGCAATGTACCGGCCGACATAACGATCACCAATCTGTACCCGGACAGAGTGCTGATCGAGATGACGATTATGGGTGCTCTGATATCTCAGGGGTACGATGGGAAGGTCGGCTGGATCAATAACCCATTCGCCGGAGGGCTTCAGGAACTGCCTGCCGAGGAATTGGCGAGCATGAAGTATCAGGCCATAGGTAATGCCGCCTTCCTGAACCCCGGCAAGTTCGGTATCAAATACACTTATAAAGGGAAGAGCGCTGATTCCGTTGCGGAATACAATGTAATAGAGCAGAGCTTTGATGACGGTTTCAGGACGACCGAGTATTACGTCGATGCGAGCACTTACCTTGTCTATAAGACAAAATCCAACCGGGGAAACCCGGTCCAACCCTTGTTTGAAGAAGTCTTCTATGCCGATTACCGTCAGACTAACGGCATCACTCAGGCGCACCGGATTTCCACGTTTCTTGGCGGGCAGGAGACGATCAGGATTCTGATTGACCGGATCGAATACAATACTGAAGTCGATACCGGTATCTTCCGGATGCCGGAAAGGCGCTTCACGCGGGCGGAGTTGATCGCGGACGCGCGCCAGCTGGCAAGCATTATCGAAACCACGCATCCTGACCCTTACAGACAGATTGGCGGCAAGATTGCTTTTCATCGCAGCCTTCACCACGTGCTGCGGGGCATACCTGATTCGGGTATGACGAATGCGGAGTTTACGGCGCTTTTGCGTCCGTTTGTCGCGGCTATCGGGGACGGCCACACCGAGGTTTATGCCCCTCACAACGTAAATCCCGACTTGCCGGGAGGTGTTCCGCTCAAGTTCGAGGTTGCGGAGCAATCTCTCTATGTAAGCGGCGTTCCCGGAGATCAATACAAGGCGTTTCTCGGCGCCATCCTGATCGCCGTGGAAAATGTGTCAGTTGACGAGCTTGGCAGAAGACTGAGAATCCTTAGACCTATAGATAACGAGTACCACTTGTTATGGTACCTGACGACCAACTATCTCTGGTACGGACCGTATCTGCAGGAATTGCTGCCGGAGTGGAAGGACATGAACAAGTTGCAGGTCAGTCTCCGGCTTGCCTCAGGCAAGACAGAAGAGGTTGTTTTTGACCTTCCAATGGCAGTGGCTTCGCTGTCGGAACGGAAGTCCCGGATCACGCTGCCGGCCGCTGATACGTCCGGTCTCGGATATGGCTTCCTACGGGACGGCAAGAAACCGGCGTACGTGCGAATCGACCACATGCAGTACTATCGCGAGAGTTTTGAAGCGCGCAACAGCCTCGGCCTGGAGCGCACGTCGCAGGAGAAGCTGGATAGCATCCCATCGGCGACGGAGTTCTTCCGGTCTTTGGTCGTCGAAATGAAGAAAGCAGGCACCGAAGCCATGATCGTGGACCTGCGCCATAACGGGGGCGGCAACGATCTGATGGCGGATATCATGATGTACTTCCTGTACGGGAAAGAGGCCGTTCACAAAACCCGGTGGAACAACATCAGCAGGCTGTCACCGATCTACCTCGAGGCGCGGAAGGGCGTAACGCTGTCGGAGATGAACAAGGACCGCGCGGTGCCGTTGGTCGAGGGGGATTATGATTTCAGCGAAGACTATTCCGACCCTGTTCTATGCCGGGCCTTTACGCCTGTGACTGATCTCACGCATTCGCCGACATTTCAAGCCGAATGGGAAAGCGGGACATACGAAGGCTATTATTGTCCCAAGCGCGTGATTGTGTTGACCCGGCCATGGACATACAGCGCCGGATTCGGCATTGCCGTCCGTTTGTACCAAGCCGGTGCGATCTTGGTCGGGACTCCTTCGGGCCAGGCGCCTAATTCAGGGGGTGGAAACGCCGCGAAGTGGAAGTTGAATAACACATTAGTTGCCGGTCGAGTATCGCAAGCATGTGTTCAGATCTTCCCTGACAATTCCGAATTGTCGGAGGTTCTGCCGGTGCACTATCCGTTGAAATACAAATGGCTGGCTTCCCATGATTTTGATCCGAACGCAGAGGTCTTGTACGCACTCGAACTCCTGCCCAAACTTGCGGATCGAAAAAAGTGACCGCTGCCACGCCGGCGACAGGAAGATGGAAATGACCTTTATTCCATGTAGTTACGAGGTTACCGCTACGAGGTGGGTTTCCCTTATCTTGACTTCGTTCTTGTTCGCCTATTGACAATCAATCGCCCCCGAACATCTTCAAGCCCCGACTAACATGGAGTAAAATAGCATCATGACCACGTGAAATTAAGAGCCAGACCCACTGCGAAGCGGTGCGGCACCCTGTATGCGTAACGGCGTTTCGCCCCTACCGCTTGACGAGATCGGCCGTCCAGTTCTGGACTACCACAAAACCGGCCTGAGTCGCGGCCCCCAGTTGTCTATTAACAATGAACCGCTGACCATCGGCGGTCACATCGTAACGGCGACTCCGGAAACCGCCGGTTTCAAACCGGGTCTCAAACAGCTTGACCGGCGTGCCGGCCTCAAGCGATGCCCCGATAGTGATCGGCACCGCCATGACCGATCCGCGATCGACAAAGTACAGTTCCTTCCCGTCCGCTCTCCAGAGCGGCCATGCTCCCCGCGCGCCGGAAATCTGCCATTTCCCTCCCGAACCGCCCAATTCCAGAACGTACACTTGCGGCACTCCGGTCTCATTGCTCTGGTACGCAAGGAATCGTCCGTCCGGCGACAGAATCGGATTTTGTTCATCGAAAGTCGATGTCGCTACCCAGCGGGCCTTTCGCGTACCTGTATCGAAAAGGCCGACATCCCACTGCCCCTGCGACAAACGACCTAATGAGATCGTGCGGCCGTCGCGGGAGAATCCGTACGCTCCGATGTGAGCCCCCTTTTCTTCGTATATCTGCTCATCGGAGCCGGTTCCGTTGGATACCTTCCACATCAAATTGAAAACGCCGCTGCGAATCGAGGCAAATACTATACGTGAACCATCCGGAGACCAGACCGGCCAGATATCGTCTTTAGGGTCGAAGGTGAGACGGGAGGAAACATTCCGTGCCAGGTCTCTCACCCAGATATCTTCGCTGTTAAGCTGCGGATCGAGATAACCGTAGGCCAGCCGCTTGCCGTCGGGGGACAGCATGATGTCGCGATAGGCGGCCGGTTCGCCGACTTTGCTGAGTTCCTTGCCGTTTCGGTCGAGCCAGACCAGATCGGATACCGCCGAACCGCCAAGCGGCTGGTATACCAACAGACCGTTGTCGGACACGCTGAACCCGGCGTTTCCGACCTGAGTTGACAGGTGATCGGCCAACGGTGACGGATCTCCCGTTACCTCAAGCTTGCCGGCATCAAACGGACGCGCCAGAAGGATACCGTTGAGGACATACAGCAAGTATCCGGATGGGTCGTATTCTATTTTCGAATCGGTGGCAAAGAGCGACTTTGTCTCCATGGAACCGATCGTACCCACTTTAGCGACGAACGATTGAGATGCCACGCCCAACGCCGTGTCGGTAGAGGCGAGGAAAACGAAGTGCTTTCCATCAGGAAGGAAAGTTGGCCAGCAATGGAACTGCTCATGGGTCTCGTGGCTGATTGTGGATGCGCTGATGACCGGTCCACCGGCTACTGCGATACCGCGTATCGAATCCTGACTGGCGCCATCGAATAAAACGATATCCTTTGATCCCCACGTGCCGTCAAACCCGCCTTTGGTCTCACCGATCAATTGAACGGGTCCGCCCGCTACGGCGATCTTCTTGAGCTGGCCGCTGGCAGTAAAGGCAAGGTACCGGCTGTCGGGCGACCAAAACGGCCGCCAGGCCCCTTCGGTCCCGGGCAGCGGATAGGCTGTCAGCGAATTGATCGGGCGAACCCAGATCATATCTTTGCCCGTAGTATCGGAAGCCTGAAACGCCAGTATGCGGCCATCGGGTGAAATTTTCGGCCATCGCATCGAACGCATATTGTCATCGTGCGAGATCGTAAAACGGGCCAGATTGACCGGCGGTTCATGCTTGAGCAGCATCATGCCGCCGAGAGCCAGCACCGCGGCCGATGCCACCGCAGCCACTATCCAACTCAGGTGCAATCGCCGTCTTCGGCGAGCGGCCACCGCCGCCGGTACTCCGGCCTGAGAGCCTTCCTGAATTATCCACGTCAGTTCACGTTTCAGATCGCCGGCGGTCTGCCAGCGATCATCCGGTTCTTTCGCCAGGCATTGTTTGACCGCCCTTTCCAACGCCGGCGGCGTCAGCGGCTGTATGGCCGAGATCGGACGGGGTTCCTCTTTCATGATCGAGGCAATCAAACTCGCCTGACTTCTTCCCTCGAACGGCCGTTTGCCGGTGGCCATTTCGTAAATCACGACACCGAATGAAAACAGATCACTGCGGGCGTCAGCCTCCTTTCCTTCGAGTTGCTCCGGAGACATGTATTGGAAGGTGCCGACAATCGTCCCTTCACCGGTGAGCGGGGACGAGGTTCGGGTCATGGTAGCCAGCGTATTGGACGTCGAATTCGCCTGCCATTTGGCAAGGCCAAAATCCAGCAACTTGGCGCCGTTCTTGGTTATGATGATATTGCCCGGTTTCAGGTCACGGTGGACCAGCCCCTGGCGATGGGCTTTATCCAGTGCATCGGCGATTTGGATGGCGATCCGCAAAAGCTCCTGCGCTGCGAGCGGCCCTTTATCGAGAACGGCGGAAAGCGGTTCCCCTTCGAGATATTCCATCACGAGGAAGTCGACGCCGTCCTGCTGGCCGATATCATACAATGCACAGATGTTGGGATGATTCAGACTGGAGATGGCACGGGCCTCGCGGTCGAATCGCTGGCGGTTGTCGCTGTTGTCGGCGAGATGCGATGGGAGAGTCTTGATAGCGACCGTGCGGTCGATCCGGGTATCTCGCGCTTTGTAGACCTCCCCCATACCTCCGGCGCCGACAGCCGAGATTATTTCGTAGGGTCCGAGTTTGGTTCCGAGCGTAAGCGCCATACTGCTCCTCCACATTCCGCCGAAGCGAATCTGATTTCCTGAGTTTGCCTGCCTGACTGGGCCAATGTCTGACCTGCCGGATGCAGCCGTCGCACCCATGTAACAAGTCCATAACAACAACACCAAAGGGGCGACCGTCGTTCCCGGCGCAGCGGAAAGGGAACGGTAAACGAATTTGGGTGAATCGAGATAATTGTGGAAGCAGGACTTTCCGGCAATAATACGGCGCCGGGCGGCATCATGCCGGCCGGCGCCTTCTGCAAAGGACTCACACAAGAAGGAGAGGGGTTGGTATCACTGCCTCGCTATCAGGTATTGTCCATTCATATCTGTAAAGTCTGGTTCACACCGTCGTCGTATTCCGTTGCGACATCAGCTCAGTTATTCGATGTCTTGGTGCTGCCGGTCGGTATGCTTCCCTGAACCGCTTTCATTTGACTGGCCGCATATTTGAGTTTGGGCAAGCCGACATCACGCCGAAGCACCTCGATATAATCACTCATCAGGCGATACTTGTTGCTGAACGAACCGGAACCGGCAATCGATTCAACCAGCCGTTCCTTTGATTTGTAGCTCTTCCACTCCACTCCGTACAGCTCCTGTGCTTCCAGGATCTCCGGAGAGAACTTGTTGTTGAGAGCACTGCTGCTGTCCCGGGCCAGTTCGGCTTTCTGTGACTCATCCAGCTGCCGACCGAATAATGAAAGCGCCTGACGCGTGGAATCAAGATCGGTGCGGAGTATGTCATTAATCATCTGCTCGAATTGGGCGGCCTTGGTTTTGTCGCCTTTGAGCGCGGCATCATACCAGAGATCGATACAGTACGCCAGCTTCTCCGGCTCCAGCCCCGCGTAGTAATACTCCTGCAGCGGCTCCGGGATATTCACCGTCTGCCTCGAGTCCCTGACCCCTTTTTCTCCCGCGAACGCGAATCCGGCCAGCGCCAGTATCGCCGCTATGGTGAGTCTTTTCATAGCCTTTCCCTTCGCTATGGAATTGCTGTTTCTCACTAAATGAGAGAGCAAACCGGTTGCCCGGGACCGAATCTGCTGCGGCGCAATGTATTACGTGGGGAAGCCCACCCTGCCGTTAGTGGGAGCAGGTCGGGCAGTATGGGGGAAATACTATGATCAAGAACGTCGCGGAAGATGGGAAATCTGGCCGGTTTATTTCTTCCCCGGCTTCTTCTCCGACCCGGCCTTATTCGTTTGTTTCGACTTCTCGAGATTGTACAGGTCGACCATCCGGTACCCCAGTGTCGTGTCCACCGCTGAGAGTTTGCGATAAATAGAGTCCGCCTGAGGGGCTTGACCGGTTACCATGTACATGGCGCCAAGAGAAACCCAGCCGGTCACGTAGCTGCTATCGAGTTCTACCGAACGCTTGAACAATTTCAGCGCGTCCTCGTAGCGGGATTGCTTCACTCGGACAATCCCCAACGAATGACACGCTTCCTTGTTGTTCGGTTCTTTCAACAGCACCGCCGAGAGACTCTTACCGGCGTCGTCAAACTTGCCCAGGTTCATTTCTGCCGCCGCCTTGAAATGGTACAGCTCGGTCATACTCCCTCCCCGGAGGACACTCATGTTGAAATAAAGAAGCGCACTGTCGCTCTTTCTGAGACCAAGCATCGCCCTCCCCAGCAAGTACGGCGGTCCAGAGAGTGACGTATCAACCGCCACTACTCCACGAACCTGTCGAGCGGCATCGGCGAAGCGTCCGCTCTTGATATATTCGCCGGCCAGATTTACCCTGATCTGATAATTGGCGGTATCGAGCCGCAATGCTTTCTCGAAGTAGCTGATCGCCTGCGATGTTTGTCCCCGCGCGCTCATCACCGCGCCGATATTGTTGTAGATATCCGGATCGGTTGAATCATAGCGGAGCGCCTCTTGATAATAGGTCATCGCCGTCTGCAGATCGCCAAGGGTGTTGGCAATGAGGCCCAGGTTGTGGATCGCCTCAACGTTTGTCGGTTGGAGCCGAAGGGCGTTCAAATACGCGGCGCGAGAGGCGGCGAAATCGTTGGCATTATATGCCTTGGAGCCGACAATGAGATACTGATGTAGTGAGTCGGTTTCCTGAGCAAGAATAGCCCCGGACAGCATCACAAACAGAAGCAAGATGACAATCAAACGCATAACGATACCCTTTCTACACTCCAGATCGGACCAAGGTTCAGGAGTTGCCGATCGGGAAGAGCAAGATACGACAATTCCCGCGACGCCACTTGCGAAAATGCGCTCGGAATCCGATAGCTTCATTGCCGAAATAGTATTCAGGGAGCATTGAGGACATCAGTCTTTGCCGCATCTGGTTTTGCGCGCGACCGGCGTCATCTGTCTTTGAGACAACGGGATCAGAGAGCGTTAGGCTTACAGCAGAGTGTTCAGCAACCGCTCGATATCGGACATCATCAGCGGTTTGCCCAAGAAGCCATCCGGTTTGACGTCATCGACATGCGATTCCATTTCCGACACGGAATACCCGGAAATCAACACGACCGGGAGCCGTGGATGACGGGCCTTGACCTCTTTGAGCAGTTCCATTCCCGACATGTTGGGCATCCGCATGTCGGTGATCACCATCGAGAATTCCCCCTTCTCGAGTTCCTGAAGAGCCTGAGCTCCGTCGCCGGCGCGTACGGCTTTATAGTCAAACACTTCCAGCATCTCGCAGAGGAGAGTAGACATGTGCGGGTTGTCATCTACGATAAGTACTCTTCTAGGCATAGCCACCTCTCTTGAAGGTTATCGGCAGCCGCTCAGGGATATTTAGTATGATTCCGTGCCCGAAGATACCCTTCCGAAGCAGAGACTATCTCAGCTTTCAACGAGTTTATGCCCGATTTCTCCCGTGCCGAGACGACAAACGATTTTCCGCCCACATTGGGTGACATGATGAATTCCGGGTGCAGGTCTATCTTGTTGTACACCATAATATAAGGAACCTTGTCGGCACCAATTTCCCCGAGTACCTGATAGGTCTGCAGGGTCCGCTCTCCAAACCGCGCATCGGAACAGTCAACCACAATTAGCAGCAAGTCCGCCAACGAGACTTCTTCCAATGTAGATTTGAACGATGCCACCAACTGGTGCGGAAGCTTCTTGATGAACCCTACCGTGTCTGAAAACACTATATGACAGGGGTACCCCGACGACATAACTCGCGTAGTGGAATCGAGCGTTGTGAACAGCATGTCCGCGGTTTGGACATCGGACTTGGTGAGCAGATTGAACAGGGTCGATTTGCCGGCGTTGGTGTATCCAACTATCGCCACCTTGAATAGATTCTGTCGACCCGCTCGCTGGGTGGAGCGCTGGACGCCAAGCCGCGTCAACTTCTGCTTCAGATGATCGATCTTCTGGCGTACCTGTCGACGGTCGGTCTCGAGTTGCGTCTCACCCGGTCCTTTCGCTCCGATTCGTCCGTACTGCCGTGAAAAGTGCAGCCATGCCCCAGTCAGACGGGGAAGAGTGTATTCAAGTTGCGCCAATTCCACCTGCAAGCGCGCGGCCGCCGTCCGGGCACGGGTAGCGAAGATATCCAGAATCAAGATCGATCGGTCGATCACTTTGGCATCCAGTGTCTCCTCAAGATTCCGCTGTTGCGCTGGAGAAAGTGGGTCATCGAAGATGACGCAGTTACCGTCATCGTTTTGCAACTGCGCTTTGATCTCTTCGACCAATCCTCTGCCGATATACAGCGCCGGATTTGGATGCGGTTTTACCTGGACTCTCTTGCCGATCACCGAGGCTCCGGCCGAGAGCGTCAGCGCCGCCAACTCGTCAACCGAATCCTGAACTTCCTGCTTGAACCGTGAATCGCGGGCGAGTCCGATGAGGATTGCTTTCTCGGCCTGGGGTCTGCCGTGGTCAATGGGCATGGGGGAAAGATACTATGGAAGCCGGAGTTGACAAGAGGGGAGTTCAGGGCAGGAAACGGCGTGCCATTCACATGTCTTATGCTAAGTCGGTATCCAATTAGTTGACGGCAGGTCACAACTCCGCGAAGAGCGAAGTCAGGACCTGCCGCAACATGAAACTCTGTTATTTCCCCTTCCCCACTTTGTCACTCGAAAGCACGCTGAAGAATTCGTTGAAGAAAAACCCCTTCGGCTTCGAGGCATATGGTCCAAGCTGGAACGAGCCGCCGGCGCCTGAGATCATCTGGTGCACGAAGCTCGAAGTACCATCCGCCAGCTCAACCCGGACAATTACCGGCATCTGGAACGATGCTCCTACCCGACTAACCGCTGCGTTTACATCCACAACATACTGATTGTCTTTCGGCGCAACAGTATAGGTGACCTTATACTCCGGGAAATTCCGACCGTATACCCACTCGTTGAAGAACCAGTCGAGCGGCTGGCCGAAGTGCTTCTCCGCGACTTGCTGAACATCGGCGTTCGTAAAAGTGGTATTGTTTGTTACGTACACCAGTTCCGCGAGAAACTTGAGAAACCGGGCATCCTTATTGGATGTGGCATTCAAATCAAGCATTACATTCCTGAGCATATGCATCACCCAGGCCCCTTTATAAGCGCGCAAACTGTCTGGAATGCGGGATGCCGCCACCGCCAGCGGCATGTCCATAGTGCGACCGAGAACGCTGTCCATGAGGTTGCGCCGCTGCACTAGTTCGCTGTAGAACGGCGCTCCAGGGAGGGCTTCCTGCACAAACATCAATCCCAGATATTCGGAGAGAGCATCAGCCAACCACATTTCGCGCTCGGAAGCCGGGCGCATCTGGGCACCGAACCATTGACGAGCCGCTTTGCTCGCCGCGACCAGATGAAAGCCTCCGGTGTTGCTGTTGATGCAATGAACCTGGGTTATTTCTGCTACTCCGGCCAGGGCAAGAATTCCCTCGGGTAGAACAGAGACCTCAAAAATGTTGGGCGGGTTGCCCAACCGCGCCCCTAAGAAGTTGAATGCCTGCTGCACAGCACTCCGATACTGGTCATCAGGAACGAAACAGTCGTAATCCTTCTTCGTAATGTGTGGGGACTTGAGAATTTCCAGGGTTAGGCCGAAATCGGTGGTCAGAGGGAACTTCTGGAATGAGTTCGAGTACGCTTCAATATCATATTGATCGTACGGCTGGCTCGTCTCCACAGTGAAAGTGACGCGCCCGTCGAGTTTGATCGGTTGCGACATGTCAGGGACGAGATATTCGAAGTTCCCTGGAGCGGTGAATGTCAGCTTGCACAGTGATCCTGAAGGGTCCTCCACGTACGGCAGAAGGCCGAGGTAATTCTTCCCGCCGTACCACAGCCGCACACTCATGGTGTCCCCTTTGAAATAGTTCTTTGGAAGCAGGGTACCGATGAAATTGAAATCCCTTCGGCGCCAGAACTCAGCCGGTATACCGTCGACAGACATGGAATCCAGGCCAAGATTGTAGTGCAGGAATATGGAGAGATATTTCAGGCTGTCCGCATTAACGAGCATCTTGACATCGCCACGCCCCTTCAGCGTCTTGCCTTCCAGACCGGACAGGTCGAAGTTCCCTTCGCGGCTGATCATTGTCGTTGGGTAAACGACATTGCTCATTGATCCGTCGTCATAGACATTGCGCTCTCGGCGCTGCATGCAGACCCCTTTGTTATTGACCAGGTTTCCGCCTTCCCGTTCGTATCCCACCATCACTTGCTCCGGCCGATTTGGGTCGAACGAGAATTCAATCCGATTTACATCGGCCCAAAAATAGCCGTCCTCTTTCCGCTCATAGACGGAACGGAGCAACTGGAAGTAATTGTCATAGTCGTGCTGGATCACCGGCCGGAAATGCAATTCTCCCTGAGACCGCTTGGCGATATTGAAATCCTTCCACGGCATTTGCAGTCTGGTGCAGGAGAACTTCTCCTTCAACCGGAGATCGAAATTGTCCCCGATTCGCATGAAGCAGACTTCAAAATCATCATTCACCAGACTGTCGCCCGAGGCGTACTCCAGACCCTGGCGTTCGACATGTGAAGGGATGTCAATTTTTGCATGCCCCTTGCCGATAAAGATCGCGGTGGTCGGGCGGTCATGTACGTAGCGAAGCAAATAGACAGAGCCTTCGGTGAACGTAAAAGTCGCGACATCCTTCTGATAAACGAAGTTGCTGACCATGGCAACCTCGCAATCATTGTTCAGCAAATCCTGGTCAAGCGTGGCGTAGTCGCTTCTGAATTGTCTGAAAGCATCCGACTCGCCGTAACTGAGCGATCCAACAAGCAGCGCTGTTGTTAGCGCGATGGCCAATGACTTCATAATACCTGTTCTTCCTTCCCTCAACCGAAACAGTTCGGCTATGATGGTACTGCTTTGTTTCCTCTGTTTGGGGCGGCCTGCGCTTCGCCTTTCGGCCGGATCAGACTGCCCAGCGTCTCTCGGCACGCCGCGAACTTCTCTTCCCATGACTCGAAGGCGTCGACAAAACGATATTGGGGATGTCCTCCCCATGCCCTTTTCAGCGCCTGCTCAATGGCCAGCGCATCCTGCGGCGATTCGTGCCTAACCTCATCGGTGCTGTAATATCGCGCTCCAAGTCGAGCTGTCGTTCCAAGGTGAACGACCGCTGAATATCGAGCATATTCCCGCTCCAGCGTGGTACCGACGTCCGCCAATGTAGCCGGATGAAAGGCGAACGCATCGACTGTCCCGCGGTCAGTGATGAACGGGCGACCGGTAACGCTCTCTTCCCGTCCGATCTGCGACCGGTATATCTCGCGGTGAAATTCAGCCCATCGGGTTCGGAATTCCGGCCTCTGGATCAGGAGTTTCCTTGCCAGTTCCTCGAAAAACACGAAATCACTAAACGCCGCATCTTCCTTGAGTCGGTCGATACACGCGGTCTTGCCGGAACCGGGGGCGCCGGTTATTACTATGCGTACAGTCATCAGTGCATTTATCCAGTCGGCAATCTATTTTTGATACTGCCCGGAGTCAAGTTATGGTACAGCCGGCTTATCTGTTGAATCACGAATGCTCGTTCCTTATCTTTCTGTAAATAGACGAAGGAGCATCGATGGATATTAAGGCGATTCAATCTTATTTAGTCGAACACGAACTCGACGGCTGGCTGCTGGCCGATTTCCACGGCCGCAACGATATAGCTGTCCGGCTTCTGAAACTGAGTGGCATTATCACCCGCCGCTCATTCTACTTTATACCCGCTCAAGGGGAACCAACCGGCTTGGTGAACGTGATTGAAAAGAGCAGGTTTCAAGAACTCCCGGGACGGATAATTCCCTATGCTGGCTACCATATGTTGGAGAGCGAGCTCAAGAAAACGCTGGCCGGCTCCCGCCGAATTGCAATGGAATATTCTCCGGGCGGGCGCCTACCATATATCGGACTGGTTGATGCCGGCACGATTGAGATGGTCCGTGGGTTTGTTCAGGAAGTTGTCTCTTCAGCTGACTTGGTCGCCAATTTCCAGGCTCGACTGTCAGTGGAACAGATTGCCCAACATCGCATTGCCGCTCGAAACCTGCGTGAAATAAAAGACAAAATGCTGGCCTTTGTGAAAGCAAGATTGCTCGAAGGTCGCAAACTCACGGAGTATGATGTCAGCAAATACGGCATGGATCTTCTCCCTTCATACGATATGGAGAGCCATGACAATTTCATCGTCGGGGTCGATGCCAATGCCGGTAACGGGCACTACGAACCGACCGCAGAGCAATCGGCCTTAGTTGGCCGCAATCAGTTGTTACTTTTAGACTTGTGGGCTAAGATCAAGCATCCGGAAGCACCATTTGCCGATATCACCTGGATGGCATATACCGGCCCTAAGGAAGACATTCCGGAAATATATCACCAGATGTTCGGCGTGCTGGTCGAGGCTCGCGACAAGACCGTAGCATTCCTTCGGGAGAACATCGAGAAGCGACCGGTATTTGGCTTCGAAGTGGATGATGTCTGCCGCAATGTAGTCAAAGCAGCCGGATTTGGTGACAACTTTACGCATCGGACCGGCCACTCCATCACCACCGAAGGGCACGGCGCGGGACCGAACATCGACAATCTCGAAACCGAAGACCGTCGCCGCCTGCAAAAAGGGCATTTGTTTTCGATTGAACCTGGTATCTATATGTCGGACTGCGGTTTCCGAACCGAAATCGACTGCCTGATCAGCCACGAAGGGTGCGAGGTTACCACGTTGCCGCTCCAGATGGAGATCACCCCGCTGTTTTGACATGTATGTCACCGACGAAATGATCAGCCAAATGGAGCAGGCGTATGGTCAGCCCGCGCTCCGTGAGTTTATTATCCCGTGCTCCCAACAAGAAGTTGCGTTTGTGGCGTCGACCCAGCGGGATGGCCGGAATCACGATGTGACCATGTACATTCAAAAAGAGGGAAAACCGGTGGTGATTGCCAAGCACTTCTACCCGCCCAACCTGTACCGTGCTCCGTCGGGAGGGATTCACAAGGGGGAGGAGTTCGAAGCAGGCGCGAAACGCGAGATAGCGGAAGAATGCGGCTGTGATATCTCGATCCGAAGGTTCCTTCTGCGAACGGCAGTCCGGTTTACGGCGCGGGAGCACGGCGGCGGGGAAATTAATTGGCGGTCATTCGTGTTTCTGGCTGACTATGTCAGCGGCGATTTCAAGTTCACCGACACGCACGAAATCCGGGAGGTCCGACTGGCCGACTGGTCTGAATTCGAGGGATTCGGCCGGATCATGCGCCAGCAAGAGCGGGGCGGCTTCATCTACCGAGCAGCGCTGCATGAGGCGGTGGTAGAGATCGCTGACTAATAGCCCCAAAGTAAGAGGGGCGACGCCCCCGATTCACCTTGACGCTCGGTCGGTTTTGTCTATATTACGCGGCTAATTTCAAACTGATGGAGTCCGAATGAAACGAACCTTTCAGCCATCGAATCGGAAGAAGATGAACGACCACGGCTTCCGGAAGCGCATGGCGACCAAAAATGGCCGCAAGGTACTGGCGCGCCGCCGGGCCAAGGGTAGAAAAAGACTAACCGTCCGCGTTGGCCGCAAGAAATAAACTCCCCCGTTCCCTGACGCTGAAAAGCCGGGCCGAAATCTCCCGCCTCCTCAAACTGGGACGGCGGGTTCACGGCCAGCTCTGTACGCTTGTCTGGGAACCGGCGGAATCTTTCAAATATGGCATATTCCTCTCAGGGAAAATCGGTCCCGCGCATGACCGCAATCGTATCAAACGGCATGTCCGGGAAGCGTTGCGCCTTTGCAGAGGTGAACTGGCTATCGTGGCTGCTGTTATGCCCAAGCCGGATGCCGTCAAAGCTGGGAGTGGAGCAATAAAAGCCGATGTCGACCAATTGCTTAACCGAGTCCGGGACCAACTCTAACCGAGTTTCGATTCTGGCCTATCCACTGCTCTGGCTTATCTACTTGTACCGAATCACTTTGTCACCGTTCATAGGGCAATCGTGTCGGTTCTATCCGACCTGCTCTCATTATGCTGAGGACGCTCTCAGAAAGTACGGACTCCTGCTGGGGAGCTGGAAGGCCACCCGACGGGTGTTCCGATGCCATCCGTGGCATGCAGGAGGGTATGATCCGGTCGATTGAAAACTTGGCTGACACAGGCCGGACCAGGAACTGCGCTAAGCGCCGAACAAGGATGTAACTGTGGACAAGAAAACTCTCCCGATAGTCGTCGCTCTCATCCTAGTCATTATTTTTTGGTGGGACATTCTCGGCTTTCTCGGGCTGGTGAAACCGACTGTCGCACCCACCGCACCGCCCGCTGCTGATTCCACGCAGGTTGTCAGGACAGATACGGCAAAACCGCAGGCGATTCTACCAGCCGCGGTTGCTGTCGCGGCCGATTCCCTTCCCACAAGAGCGGCGGTTCAGTTGCCTGCTACCGATTCTATAAGGCCGGACACGGTCATCGTCAGAACCAAGGCCTACGTAGTGATACTTTCGAGTGTTGGCGGTGGGCCGGTCTCGATCAAGCTCAACGATTATCATTATCGCGACGGTGAGCCAATCGAAATGCTGCCAGGATGCAAGTCGGCAGTTCCTGAGGCTACGTTCGCATCCGGTACGTTTTCGTCGTCGAGAATTGTGTATAGCTGCAGTGCTGCTCCGGGCGTCTACGATGCTACCTCCAGACCGCTGGATCTGGTGTACACGTACAATGCGCCATCGGGCGGCGCACTGGTAAAAAGATATCGCTTTTCTCCGGATAAGTACGACTATCAGTTGGTGGTCGAGATCACCGGCCGCGACAAACTCGGTTTTGAACGGCAATATGAATTGGTCTGGAACAACCCTCTGGGTGTCACTGAGCCGGAGCCTGAGACAGACTATCAGGCAATGGAAGCGGTGGCAATGATGTCCGGCTCACGAGAGAAGCTGGCTGATTTTGAAGATGGGAAACTCAACCAGTCGCTCACCGGCAGTACGTCCTGGGCGGGTGTCCGCGCCAAGTACTTTTCAGCGGTACTCATCCCGCGCAATCGCGTGGCCGATGGCGTGTTCGCCAAGGGAGAGAGCCACAAAATTCAGATTGAGAACCGCTCGATTGAAAAGCGATTGATCACCGCCGGTCTTGAACTGCCGTTCGAGTTGACAGCTTCGTTTGCGGATACCTTCACGGTATTCGTCGGGCCGCTTGATTACACCCTGATGGCCGACTACAAAGTCGGTTTGCAGGACATGCTCGACATCGGCACCACTCCCTATGTAGGGTGGATTATCAAGCCGTTCGCGCTTGCCATCATTTGGCTGCTTCCTCATATGTATGCGGTCATTCCGAATTATGGTTTCGTAATCATTCTCTTTGCGCTTCTGATCAAGGTCATCACGCTGCCGCTTTCGATGAAGCAGTACAAGTCCATGAATGCGATGAAGGAATTGGCCCCGAAAATTGAGGAATTGAAGAAGCGGTTGAAGAACAATCCGCAGCAGGTGAATTCCGAGACGATGAAGCTTTATAAAGAGCATGGTGTTAATCCGTTCAGCGGCTGTCTGCCTCTTCTGGCGCAGATGCCGCTGTTTATTGCCATGTTCTCGGTGTTCCGTTCGACCATTCTTCTTCGCGGCGCGCCGTTTGTCTGGCCGTTCATGGATCTTTCTCGCGGCGCCAGCGGTTTCACCGATCCGTATATCATCATGGTGATTCTGATGGTCATCTTCCAGTTCATCTCGCAAAAACTCACGATGGCCTCCAACCAGCAGAACAAAATGCTCATGTACATGATGCCGCTCATATTCGGCTTCCTGTTCTATAAGCTCGCTGCCGGTCTGGTGCTGTACTGGACGGTGTTCTCGCTCTTCTCGATCGGCGATTATTTCATTTTCCGACGCCAGAAGAACTTGGAGGTCAAGACGGCTTGAAATGTCGCGCGCACCAAAGACGATTCATTCCGACAATGACACGATTGTCGCCGTAATTACGCCGCCGGGCGAAGGGGGTATCGCCGCCCTTCGCCTTGCCGGTCCACAGAGTCGAGCTTATCTCGCTCGATTCTTCCGCCCGTCGCAATCCGATAACGCCGAACCGGAACCTTTTCTGCTTCGTTACGGACATTTCCTCTCCGCGGAAAATGAGTTCCTCGATGAGATCATGGCTGTATACATGCCGCACGGGAAATCGTACACCGGACTCGAGCAAGTTGAGTTATTTTGTCACGGTGGCCGTCAGGTTGTGCGGCTCATACTGGACGAACTCGTTGCAGCGGGGGCACGGACAGCCGAGCCGGGGGAGTTCACGAAAATGGCGTTTCTCAATGGCCGGATCGATCTGGCCAGAGCCGAAGCAGTCGCCGAACTGATTGCTGCCAATACGCAAAGCTCGTACGAAGCGTCGCGGGAGCATTTGACTGGCGCATACTCGGAGCATGTAACTCGCATACGGAATGAAATTGTTGCCGTCATGTCGGAGATCGAGGCGGCGATCGATTTCCCCGAAGACGAAATCACACCTTCTGGCCGTACGGAATTGAACACGAGGCTCGAATCGCTTTCCTCTCAGATAAAGCTCTTGATTGAGTCGTACAGTACTGGTCGGATTATCAAGGAAGGGTTTAGGATAGTCATCGCCGGTCGTCCCAATGCCGGTAAGTCCTCGTTATTCAATTTGTTACTCAAACATGAGCGGGCTCTAGTGAATCCTGTTCCCGGTACTACACGAGATTACCTGTCGGAGTGGGTGGATATCGATGGGATAGCCGTCAACTTGATTGATACGGCGGGAATCCGCGAACGGGGAGGTCAAGTCGAGCGGATGGGTCAGGAGCGGGCCAGAGCGATCATGAAGCTCGCAGACCTTGTGGTCTGGATTGCGGATATCTCAACCAACAACTGGACGAGAGTGTTGGAGCGAGACATCACATCGCTGGATCATGATCGTATAATGTTGGTGGGTAACAAAATAGACATCGTACGCAGCACTGCAAGACGTCGAAAAATTGCCGAATATCGCTTGGTACCGATCTCCTGCCGAACCGGAGTGGGGGTTACCTCGTTTGAAAAAGAACTGAGTGCGAAAATATGGTCACACATGCCCGACTTGGCCTCGGGACTGGTGGTCACTTCGGCAAGGCACAAGCAGAAGCTGACGGTCGCACGCAAAGCGATCCGCTCCGCTTCAACCAAGCTCGGAGCTGACGAGTCATTTGAGCTGGTCGCATTCGATCTCGGACAAGCGGCGCGTGCAATCGATGAAATTATCGGCCGGGTGTATACCGAGGAAGTTCTGGAGCATATCTTTGGCAAATTCTGTATTGGCAAGTAACCACATGTTTCACGTGAAACGGGGAGCACCGACGTTGTCGGTTTATCGATTGCAGAAGTAGTGATGCTACAACGTGACTTTGACATTGTCGTGATCGGCGGAGGGCATGCGGGAGTTGAGGCTGCATTGGCGGCTGCCCGGATGGGAAAGACTGCTGCCATAGTTACGATGGATCGCACGCGGCTGGCTCTCATGTCCTGTAACCCGGCGATCGGGGGAATCGGCAAATCACAATTGGTGAAAGAGGTCGATGCTCTCGGCGGAGTCATGGGAGAGGCAATCGATGCCACCGGCATTCAGTTTCGGCGGCTCAACCTTTCGCGCGGTCCGGCCGTCTGGTCAACGCGCGCCCAGGCAGACCGCCGGCACTACAATCAGTACATTGTCGATTACGTGGCCAGGCAAAAGCAGATCTCGGTCATCGAATCGCTGGCTGGCGCTATTGTGACGGAGCGAGATCAGGTGATCGGGATTCGTACCGAGTCCGGCGAACAGATATCCTGTCGTGCCATTGTCGTCGCCACCGGGACATTTCTCGGAGGCCTTATCCATATAGGTGAACAGCAGATAGCCGCCGGTCGCATCGGTGAGCCGGCCGCTTATCGGCTGTCGGATTCCTTTCGTGGGCTTGGGTTTGAGCTCGGCCGCCTCAAGACCGGCACGCCGCCAAGGCTGGATGGTGACACTATCGATTGGTCCAAATGCGAAGTACAGCCGGGAGAAGAGCCTATTCCGTTCTTCTCCTACCGTTCGGCACTCCGGTCGTTCACCCAGACTCCGTGCCATCTGACCCAGACGACCTCCAAAACGAAGGAAATAGTCTCAGCCAATTTCAAGCGTTCTCCCATCTTCTCCGGCCAGATAAGATCGATTGGCCCTCGGTACTGCCCATCAATTGAGGACAAGTTCTTCCGGTTCGCCGATAAGTCGACCCACCACATTTTCCTCGAGCCGGAAGGAAACGGCACGAGCGAAGTCTACCCAAACGGCTTTTCAACAGCCCTTCCCGAAGAGATACAGACTGAGGCAATTAGGACTGTGGTTGGACTTGAGAGTGTAAGAGTAACGCGACCGGGATATGCGGTGGAGTATGACTACTGCCCGACCTACCAGATCAAGCCATCGCTTGAGACCCGCCGTCTGAAAGGATTGTTCTTCGCCGGCCAGATCAACGGAACATCAGGCTACGAAGAAGCTGCGGCACAAGGAATTATGGCTGGAATCAATGCAGTACTGTTGCTGGAGGGCGAGCCATCGTTCGTGCTTGACCGATCGGAAGCGTACATCGGAGTCATGATAGATGACCTTTGCACACGGTCAACGACCGAGCCGTATCGGATGTTCACTTCCCGTGCCGAATACCGACTGGCTCTTCGCGAGGACAACGCCCGCGACCGGCTCACCGACTGGGCCAGGAAATACAGGCTCATCTCAGACGACGATCACAGTCAATTCCGGCAACTTCAGAATCGGACAACGGAGGTTGTGAACAAGCTGTCCACGACCCGCGTGCGAGTTGTTGAGCTGGGAGAGTTCGCGGAGCGATTCAAGCGGTTCGATTCCGTCACTCTCGAAAACCTGCTGAAGCAGCCGGGAATTGGTATTCCGGAAATAATGCCGCTTCTCAATCGCTTAGGCAGTCAAATCAATGGGAATCGCGAAGCTCTGGAGAGAGCAGCCATACAGATTCGGTACTCTGGCTATATCGAAAAGCAGGATAGAGAAATAGCCAGGCACAGGAAGCAGGAGTCTGTGACAATCCCTGACCAGTTCAATTACACGGCCATAGCTGGCCTCCGCCATGAAGCTCGTGATAAGTTCTCGCGTTTTCAACCTGTCTCACTAGGACAGGCCGGGCGGATCGAGGGGATCACGCCAGGGGATGTCGCCGTGCTTTCTGTTCACCTGAAGCGGCATATGGAATCGACAACGTGAACAGCAATCGAATCGAATTCGACGTCAATGCGGTTCTATCGCGTCATGTTGACAGGGAAGCTCTTGACCGATACTACGTTGAGTTGATGAAAGAAAACGCGGTCGTCAATCTTGTTTCACGTGAAACTTCGCGATCCAACTTCGACCGCCTCTCCGCCGAGTCATTGCTTCCCCTCGATGTCATGCCCAAGCAGATCACCAATTACTTGGACATCGGTGCTGGCGGCGGGATACCAGCCATTCCTCTGATTCTGTCCGGACGCATATCAGGACAAACTATCCTTGTTGAGCGGACGCTGAAAAAAGCGGCCGCACTCGGCCGGATCAAGGGTTCACTCAAGATACAATGTCAGGTCATAGCGCGGACTTTTGAGGAGTTGTCGCTCAGCGACCGATTTGACCTGATCACCCTTCGCCTGGTAAGACTCGATCTATCACTTCTTCGAAAAATCGCCCCGCAGCTTTCGGAGGACGGCCGATTGGTCTACTACTCTACCAAGGAGATTCCTTTCAAGGGATTGAAAACCGATTCGTATTCGTTCACCGATTCCGAGCAAGGCTTTATCAAGTATTTCACCGTTTTCCGTACAAAGTAATTGTCAGTCGTACTTTTTTGTTGCGTCTCGGGCGCAGGTTGCATACTATAAGGCACTTACGGATAGTGACTGGCGCAAAGGAGTGTCGCGTGGGAAAAATCATTGCGATCACCAATCAAAAAGGTGGAGTCGGCAAAACCACTACCGCCGTTAATCTTAGTTCCTGCCTGGCTGCCGCTGAACAGCGCACTTTGTTGATCGATATGGATCCGCAGGCCAATTCCACCAGCGGCGTTGGCTTTGACAAGAACGCGGTCGAGCTTTCGATCTACGACGTCCTGATCGGCAATAAGACCATCGCTGACGTTGTCCGACCGACCGAGCTGCAATATCTTAACGTGGTTCCATCTTCTATATCTTTAGTCGGCGCCGAAGTCGAACTGGTCGGTATGATTTCGCGCGAGACACGTCTCAAGAGCGCCCTGCGACCTATGGCCGATGAATACGCCTACATTATAATAGACTGCCCGCCGTCGCTGGGATTGCTGACCATCAATACTCTGACCGCCGCCACATCGGTGTTGATTCCCATTCAATGCGAATACTACGCGCTGGAAGGGTTGAGTCAGCTGATGAATACGGTCAAGCTCGTGCAGCAGCATTTGAATCCGTCGCTGGCGATTGAAGGCGTGTTGCTGACGATGTTCGACGGCCGGCTCAATCTCTCGAAACAGGTGTCCGAGGAAGTGCGCAAGCATTTCGACAAGAAGGTGTACGAGACGGTGATCGCCCGCAACGTGCGGCTCTCCGAGGCGCCGTCGTTCGGCAAACCGATCATCCTTTATGATATTCTCTCCACCGGAGCTGAAAACTATATGGCTCTTACGAAAGAGGTAATGGCGCGATGAGCAAACTTGTCCTGGGAAAAGGGCTGAGCGCTCTCATTCCCACCGAAGAACAAACGGGAAGTGCGACTGAATTGGCCGAATCAAATTATCGCACGATTGCGCTCATTGACATCAAACCGAATCCCGTACAGCCGCGTCACGATTTTGACGCGGAGAAACTGAATGAACTCGCGCTCTCACTGAGGGAAAACGGCCTGATGCAACCGCTGATCGTGAGCAAGAAGGAGAACGGCTATGTCCTCGTGGCCGGCGAACGCCGATTTCGCGCTGCGAACATGGCGGGACTGACCGAAATTCCGGTAGTAGTGGTCGAAGCGGATGATGATCGCCGGAAACTGGAGCTCGCGCTGATCGAGAACGTACAGCGCGAAAATCTCAACGCGCTTGAGCTGGCCCAGGCGTATAAGCGATTGATGGATGATTGTCAACTGACGCAAAACGATGTGGCCATGCGAGTCGGCAAGAGCCGCGCGGCGGTGGCGAACACGCTTCGTTTGCTGTCGCTTCCCGATTCGATACAGCACATGGTTCGTCGCGGCGATCTTTCCGAGGGACACGCGCGTGCTTTGTTGTCGGTGGGTAACGAAGCGCAGATGCTGGAGATGGCACAGCGAATTGTCGGCGGCACGTTGTCGGTGCGCGACACCGAGCGTGAGACCGGTCACACCAGGAAACGGCGCCTCATACCCAAGAGAAAACTCCCCGCGCTGAATGAGATGGAAACCTATCTCAAGCAAACCCTCGGCACCTCTGTGAAGATTCTCCCCGGTCTCAAACGCGGTCGAATCGAGATAGAATATTACGGCGACGACGATCTCGAGCGGCTGCTCGATCTGTTTCGGAAGATTTCGGCGTGACCGGTTCGAGCACGAAATATGTGACGATCATGATCGTCCCCGACGGCGCGGCCGAGCACCAATATCAGTGGCGCACGCCGCTGTTCGTGCTCAAACTGATCGGTGCGGCGCTGGGGTTGATCATCATCGGCATAATTCTCTTCTTTGTGTTTTACGGCACGATGGTGGCCCGCACCGCGCTGGCTGAGCGACTGAAAGCGGAGAATGAGGAACTGAAACGGTACCAGTACAAGGTCAAGGTGCTCGAAGAGAATCTGATGCAAACACGCGACATGGTGCGGCGCCTGACCAAGCTCGCCGGCATCGACTATCAGTTTCCTGAGTTGCCATCCGATTCGAACTTGATGCGTGGCGACACTACTCAGTCGCCGGCGATTCTGGAACGAGGGTTAACCGATGATCCCTCAATGCCGTCGGGACTTCCCGTCAACGGCTTCATTTCAAAAGAGTTTGAATTGCAGGATAAATCGCACTATCATCCGGGGGTGGACATACCGTGCAAAATCGGCACGCCGGTCCTGGCGACCGGGTCAGGTCGAGTGTTGTTCGCGGGAATCGACTCCACCTACGGCAAGATGGTAGTGATAGAACATAACGACAGCGTTTGTACGCTTTACGGACACAACGATTCGCTGTTGGTGCGCATGGGTGAGCAGGTGGCGGTGGGAAGCCGGATCGCTCTCTCCGGCAATACCGGCATCTCGACCGCACCGCACGTGCATTATGAATTACGGGTAGACAACAAACCCATAAACCCTTTGGAAAATACGTATGATAAAAAAACCCTTCAGCAATGAGGTGGATAGCCCAATGGACACCATTATCGGCAAAGACACGCTCATCACCGGAACGATCGATGTCAAAGGAGCGCTTCGGGTTGATGGCACCATCAAAGGAAAAATCATCTGCTCCGATTGTGTCACAGTCGGTGCAACCGGCATGGTCGAGGCGGATATCGAATCCAATACCGCCATCATCGCGGGACACATGGTCGGCAACGTAGCGACTGTGGACAAAGTCGAACTTCAGGCCAAGTGCGAACTCGAAGGTGACATCAAGACCAAGTCTCTGGTGATCGAACAGGGGGCCGTCTTCTGCGGCGCGTGCAGCATGAAGGGCGGCAACCGGCCGGACCTAGGTTTCTTGCCCCCGGAGCGGAAAGAAAAGGAAGAGAAAAAGGAAGGGATCTTCTTCGGCGATAAGAAGGCTTAGCCGATCTAGAGGATTCCCGGCAGCGCGTTCTACTGACCTGTCTGTGGATATCCGCTCCTATCTGTGGATATTCTCATATCGTGTTGTGTGACAAGTTGTTAATGTGCGGTAAGGGGACAAGGTGATGGCTGTTTGTCCACATCACGTTGTCCCCTTACTTGTTGTCTGTGCGAAAGTTAGACAACTGCTTATCAAGTGTTAAATCAGATGTTCGCGCCCGCTGGATAAACTGCCTGCGTATCCCTAGCGCTCCAGACGCATTTATCACTCGCCGGCCAGCTCTCGTAGTCTCTTCAAATCGAGTATCTCAATCCGAGCGCCGTCGACCGCGATTACCTTTTCTTTGCTCAATCGCGCAAGCGAACGAGACAATGTCTCCGGAATTGTGCCGAGTTGGGATGCCAGCACCGTCTTTTTCTCTGCCAGCGAGACGACTGGATGAACGCGAGTCTCCTTATCTCCCACCATGCTGACTATTCGGTGTGCGAGGCGCGTGGTGACATCGGTAAGCGAAAGCTCCTCCACGAGCGATGTCATCTTGCGAAGAAGTTCCGACAGCCGGGCGATCAGATTCACCGCCAGGTCCGGATTCTTGCCCAGCAGGCGCACGAATTTCTCGCGGCTGATGACAATCAGTTCAGAATCATCAAGCGCCTGCGCCGAGGCCGGATACCGCCCGCCGGAGAAAAGGGCCGCTTCTGCAAAGGAATTGCCCGCCGAAACGATCATCAGTATCTGCTCTTTGCCGTCGGGAGAGAGTTTGAAGATTTTCACTTTGCCGGATGCCACGATGAAGAACGCTTGTGCGATATCCCCCTCATGAAAGATGATTTCCGATTTCGAGACCCCGCGCATTGCGGCGGCCGAGGAAACCTCTTGCAAAGAGCGCTCGTCGAGATGCGAGAACAGTTGTGATTTTGAGAGTATGGCAAGCACGACGCACGACCTCCTGTGTCAACGGGCCGGGATAAGATAACATTCCGAGCCGAAGGCGCCACCGGGTTTCGTTTCACGCGTCAAGCGCGAAAGAGCGCTTGACCTACTGGCTGTCAGGCACATGACAGCACCTCTGTCGATGACATCCATCGCGGAACCGCTAACGGGTTACGCGCTACGAGCTACACATTGGCTTTGGATTGGCTTTGCTATGCCCGCAATTGGGTTTGGATTGGGTTTGCTTTTTATGTTAAGTGGTTGCCTCACAACACATAATTGGGTTTGGTTTGGGCAAAACAAAAGAGGGCTCCCAGCTCGTTCCCGCCCGACGGTTTCTGACCGGCTGTTCGAAATCTCGCTTTTGACGCGTGCATATACATTACGCCTTCTGCAAATGCGGCGGGGGACAGGATTTGATTCAAATTGATGGTGAAATTGTGGGGGACGGAGATTGATCCCCATGCCAAGCGGCGGGTTATCCCAACTGCAACAGTCACCTGGATTCGCAGCAGTCTATTGAAGGCGTCAGTAATCTCGCTAATAGCAACTGGGCGGGAGAAATCCTCCCCCTGAGAAATAACTTACGAGCGCCGACAGGTCGGCCAAGTCGACCCGACCAGTGCCGCTTAGATCGGCTGCGACTGGGCAAGTCAGGGGCGTTGGTGATACCGGACCGGTCAGGTATTGCACAAGAAGTGAGAGGTCAGACAAGTCTATGTGGCCGTCCGCATTGATATCGCCTCTGGTAGGCCCAGAGCAGCATGATCGGACGATTGCACCAATGTCATTGCGCGTGCCGTCAGGGTCATTGAAAATCGAGCGGGGATCGCCCGCATTGATGCACGGGGAACCGGGCCCTAGAACGAAGAGAGAATCCAGAAGCGGATCCGCGCTAATTGAACCAACTCCCGTATTCGTAACATCACGGTAATTGGTGGGGTTTCCCCACACGTCGTTGTAGCCAAGAATGCATGCGTACCCGTCAACAATCGCCATTCCGTAGCCGCGATTGCTCGCAATGATGTTGTTCTGAATCACAGGTGGGACAGCTGAGCGATTACATAATCCGCCGTTTGAGGAACCTACAATCGTGTTGTTCGTGATATGCGCTGGTGAAGTACCTGCAGAGCCAAATGTCTTTCCGCCAAGCGAAAGAGCGGCCCAGTTCAGGATACCTTGTCCGACGAGGACGTTTCGAACGATTGTGGGACAGGCATTCCTGCACCATATGCCCATTCGACCGCCCTTCAGAGTGAACCCTTCGAGCACCGTCAGTGAATCCGCTTGCTGATCGAACACCACCAAGTCTGAAGCTTCGGAGTTTGTGATAATCGTCTGCAAGGGTCCTTGCTCTGACCGCACAACCAAGTGTCTCTTATTGATCATAATGGATTCCGTGTATACCCCGGGTGCGACCCAAACGGTATCGCGATCGATACCTGCATCAATGCCCTCTTGAATTGTTGGGAAGTCGGCGGGAACATGGATGTCACTTTTATACTTGGTCAGGAAGCTCGCAGTCACCGACCAAGGTCCCCAGCTTATTCCATCACTCACTCTCACTCTAACAGAGTACGCTGTCCGGTCGCTCAACTCGCTTCCCGCATAGATGATCACTGTATCCTTTGACAATACTGGCCCTTCATGCCACATTTCGGCCGTCGCCCAGTTGGTGTCAGTCCCCACTTCAATCTCGAATTCCCGTTGAATCGCCTGATCGGCTCGACATGTCCAGAAGATCGCGGGAGTGTGACTCGTGATATGGAATTGCTGATCAGTCCCAAAACTCACATTGAAGGCATAAGGAGAGACATAACGGTGCACCAACGCCCCCATGTCGTTGCGAGTGCCGTCAGGGTCGATGTATGCCGCGTCGGGATCGCCCGCATTCACACAGGGCGAGACAGCCGGAAGATGGTAGTCATTGGTTTCCGGGTTCATGAACCATGGATCAACAGAAATACCGTTGGGTCCGGGATTGCCGTTCGAGCCGTTGCCGAACGTGCAGTTGTAATCCGCGTTGAGCAATGAGGCCGGTATGCCTTCCCCGCTATTGAACGCCACAATATTGTTTCGCACATACGGTTGAGCGCCACCGGCGACTATTATGCCGCTGGAATTGCCGGTAATCGTATTGTTGACAAGGCGCACGCTCGATCCGCTGCCATAGACATAGACCCCGCAGGTTCCACTTATCGGTGAGATGTGATCGTGAATAACATTGTGGTGAATATATGCGCTCGTGGTAGCCTGACATGCGATGGCTCTGACGGGAGTGGTGACGGGAGTCAACCCAAATCTCACATTGGAGAAGATCTCGTTGTAGCTGATTTCTGGAGAATCGGAGACCGAGCCTTTGATGGTGATAACACCTTCGTCCAGAACAGAGTCCTTGAAAACTCGGTTGTACCTGATCTTAGCTGAGGAGATGTCACAATAAATTGCCTGCAGGCCAGTCCTGGGTCGAATGTCACAATTCTGGATGATCGGAGATCCTCGGCGGCAATAAACCCGCCCTTTCAGTGTGAATCCATCCACGACCGAAGTGGTGTCTTCACCGGCTAGAGCATATACGGTAGTATTTGAACTGAACACAAGGGTCGAGTCTCTCCCCGCCTCGGACATCACTACGATGCCCTTCCCCCCAAACTCGATTACATCTCTGTATTGACCCGGGGCAACGTAGAGAGTGTCACCTGTCGACGCCAACTGAATCCCCCCGCGTATCGAGGGAACATCCTCGGGAATGTGAATGCTGTGAACGGAACGAGTCGAGAAGAGGATGGTCTCCGACCAGAGAGAGTACTCGTAGCCGTCAAAGGAGCGAACGCGCCACCAGTATGGGGTATCCGGTGTAATGCCAGAAAGTACACCGGTCGAAATCGTATCTTTGATAGCTGACATGCCCGTCTGTCGATAGAGCACATCAGTGAGGTTGGCATCGCGGTACAATTCCAAGTCGTACGACATGGTGTCACCATCCGGATCGGGGTTCTTGCCAGCGATGATTGTAGTGGTTCGATAACCCTCAAGCGAACCCGGCAACGGCCTGAGCGGCTTCGGCGCAGGCGGAAGGGTATTCATTCGAAAAGTGAACGGTTCAGAGACATCCCATTCAGATCCGTCATTCACGGCAATAATAACGCGGTAGGTAATCCCATCGATCAGAGGCGGGCCGCCATAAATAATAGACGTGTCTGCCGAAGAGACTACACCGCTCCACCATGTCTCTTTCCGGATTTGCGGCTCCTGGTCTGGACCGACAAGGACTTGGAAAGCCATCTGCGAAAACGAATGGTCACGGTACATCCAGTAGATCGTCGGAGAGTGACTTATAACTCGCAGCCGGTTTTCAGTTCCCAGACTAAAGCTGTCAACCTCCGGGACATGGTGAGACGTTGAAAAAGCACCCATGTCGGCTCGGCTGCCGTCCGGGTCGTTATAAATGGTCCACGGGTCTCCCGCGTCAATACACGGGCTCCCGATAGAAAGCAGATAGTTTCCTAAGGCTCCATTAACGAATAGAGGATCCGCACTGATAGAAGGAAATCCGGGATTGAAGGTGTTTTCATAGTTCTGAGCTTGGCCATAGACGTCATTGTAACCTAGCGATAAAAAAGAAACTCCACTGGCTGCGATTCCGTAGTTAGAGTTGAAGGCGATGATGCAGTTCTTGATTACCGCTTCACTTGAATAGCATGCAATGCCCCCATTCGCGCCATGGCAGATAGTGTTGTTGATTATCTGTGCCGGTCCCTCGATAACCAAAGCTGCCCAATTCGCGTAAGTCTGGTTTGTAAACACATTCCGCCGAATTGTTGGTCCACTTCCACTGCATCTGATCGCGATGGGACCTCCTCTGAAGGTAAAGCCTTCAAGCACAGAGGCGGAAGACTCTCCATCGTCGAAAAACACTGTGGGGTGTTCAGGTCGATTTATCGACGACCCAATGACCGTAGTCCCGCCAGGTCCAGTCGCAGACATGACTGTAATGGGCTTCCCGTTGTATGTGAATGTTTCAGTGTACACCCCCGGCGCTACCAGCACCGTATCACCATCGGAGGCTACATCGATTCCCGCTTGAATGGTCGGCTGGTCGGCTGGGACATGGATTGTGGCGGCGTGAATCGAAGCAACTACTGTCAACGCAGACAGAATGCGAATAACCAGGCGCATGGTTCCCCTGTGGTCCGGGTACAAAGGTAAGTTAACTCCAATAGTATAGGCCAATTACTCCTGTTTGTCAACGGAAATTGCGACCGCACGACGCACGACCTCCTGTGTCAACGGGCCGGGATAAGATAACATCTCCCGCTGCTCTCGTCACCATTAGGTTAGACGAAGACTCGCCCCGTGCGGGAGCGAGCCTTCGTACGTTGACTCTGCTTGCCGTCAGACCTGTCACGGGCAGTTCGGTAATGCGTAGCCGCCGCCGGTGAGGTAACTGACGAGTGCACTGAGATCGGACAGGTCCACAATCCCGGCGTTGTTGATGTTTGCCTCGTCAACACACGGCAATACGTATCCGCCGCCGGTCAGATAACTCACCAGTGCGCTGAGATCACTGAGATCAACAATTCCGGACGCATTGACATTGCCGGTAGTGCCGGTACAGCAGCTCTTCGGGGAGGCAGCGAGCATGAACAACCCCAACCGAGAAGTTTTGGCCTCAAGAAAATGCCCGGCGGTGTCCAGCACTAGTGTTGGAAGCGTTTCCCAGTTCCGTGCCGTGCTGTTCCACCAGTAGATCGCCATATTCAGGGCTGATGCCTGTAAGGAATCCGGCCCGCTATAACTGATGGTAACATAATTGTCCCCCGTCAGACTGTCGATTCCGGGATATGCCGTTACGCTGTATATCGCGCTACTGAATACGCCGGTTTCCGGTAAGCCGTTTCTTGGTACAAGATAACGGTATCGGGAAACCAGGACAGAGGGTAGTGAAGTCGACACGGAATCAAAGTCCATGGAAAACAATCGGTCATCCGAGTCAAGATGCAGTACTCTGCTGCCGGGCCCCGCCGAAGTCCATTGGTATGCTATGGGAATGACAAATGAATGAGCTGAGTCGTCCGTGGCCTTCAGGAGTATGCGACCGCGCTCATCACCGGCGATGCCGGACGAAGATTCGTAGCCGTTTCCTGTCCAGTTCAGAGGTTCTGTTACACGCGAGCCGTAATCGCCAAGAACATCTATCGATGGAGGACTGGCAAACGAGCTGTTGCCGTCAGCTACGAACTGGAACGACTGGCTGCCTATCCCTTTAAGCGAAATGGCCAGCGGCTGGTGGGGGACGATTTCCACCATAGGCGTGGCTGCTGCAGACCTGGTCGCAAACGCGGCCCCATTCTCAATCGTCCACTCCGCCACCTGCATGCGAACGCCGAAAGGGTCAGTCCACAAAGCGCGGGCGATATCACTCGCCTGTGTTCCCACCAGGATTATTTCTCCGGACTCAGTGGTTACTCCCTGGTCAATGACTACGCCACCGTTATGTTTTTGAAGGGACACTTCGACCCGTCCGATAACATTCACACCGATGAGTGACCATTGTCGGTCCAGACTGGCATATGCGCCGGTCATATCCCTGACGGTGATGGCGTTGCTCCAATCGACATCAGGATGATCCAGATCATTATTTGGTCCGGTGAACACATCGACGACTGGTTCCTGCTCCTGAGGGCGCACAATATTCGCGAACGGAAAACTGGCCGCAGGGTTGTGGCAATCCTGCCACGATCCGACCTGATGGAAGGACTCGAACGTTTCCCAGCAGGGCTGTTCATGCCAGCACCATTGATGGGTGAAGTGCGAGCCTGCTGTTGTATAAGTGTGCTGAGACGACATTTCGCCGTTCATTTCCGCACCGATGGGATTGTTGAGACAGAATCTCGAGTCCATGATCCCGAAATCCGTAGCCGGGACCGTGCCGGCGCAGTGCTGCAAGCGGCCATCATAGCGGTCCCTGTATTCATCGCCCAAGTACAATAGATAGTGTGCCAGCTCATGAGTGAGGGCCTTCACCCCCGGATAGAAGCTTTCGATGCCGTCGTAGCCGACATGGGGAATAGACCAATTCACGCCAAAAGTTACAGTTGACACGATATTCGATGGGCCATGGTCCGGATCAGTGTAATACGCCCGCGGATAGTATGTCCCTCCGGACCGACAGTCAGTTCCCGATGGGATGTATCCCGGAACTGCATACGCGCCGGTTCCCATGAAATCAACCGCATGGATCTTCATGTCAGCGGCAGCCCACAGCGGGGTGTTGGCCATGGTATATCCCTCGTCATAGACAGCAACAGTGTCAAGCACCGCCTGTCCGTCCGAGATGTCATACATGTAATTTGCGACCTTTTGCAGCGCGGTCTTAAATGACTGGAACTGGTCCGGTGAGATGTCCCATTGAAACGCCGCCACGAGATTGTACTTCACGGTCGTGTGCTTCAGAACAACATCCTGAAGCGGAGTTCCCGCATAGCGGTCCTCGTACAGAAGCGGCCCCTCAGATTGGACCGTCGCGTTATCTAGGAATATCCGATGCGCCGTATTGCCGACAGCTTCATGGTGACCTCGATTGGTCTCCATGCGGTGTGCCACGACCACTATTTTCACTCGGTTGTTTACCGTAAACCAGTCCGGCTGGGGCACCAGTATCCCCCCGGCGTCCGTCTGTGCCTCCCCAAGATCTGTCTCGGTAAAGTCCTCCGCTATCCTATAGACACGGCATAGGTGATTGGTTATCGGTTGTGGCGTCGACGCGCCGTCTTTTACAACGAAGCACGGCACCGGCTCTCCAACCGTGTACAATACCGGCACCGTAACGGGTGAGTTATTGGCATTGTCGCTCGTAATGGTGATAGTGGCATTGTAAGTATTTGTCGGAAGGTTGGTCGTGAGAATCGACACCGTGACAGCCTGTGAATTACCTTGACCGTTTGTCGGGTTAACATCAAGCCAGGCAGCGTCATCCTCGATTGACCAGTCCAGCAGACTTTCTCCGGTATTAGTGATGGTTAGTTGCTGGCTCGCGGGTACGCCTGCGTATCGCAGAGCCTGAAAGTTCATCGCCGGAGCGTCGACTGTTATGTGAGGCCCCGGCAATACCATTCCGTTGCCCGTTAGGTAGATCTCTGAATTCCCGTCCCGATTATCCGACCAGACCACCCACCAAATTCCGGGCAGGCTGTTGTCGGTAGCGATATCCGGTCGGCCTTTCGAGGAATTGGCAATAGTCAACTTTTCGTCAGGGAAGGCCGTGTTCTGGTAGGCTTGTGACAGATATATCTCCGAATGACCGTCCCGCGTGTCGCTCCAGACACAATAGGCGAAGTCCGGGTCGTCCCCCACTCTCGCTGCCCCCGCCGTGCCGCTCACGTCGTTCACTCTGTAGATGCTTGTTGTGCCATACAGCAGGTAGACATTACCTGAAACCTGTGTGGTTCCCCACCACGAAGTTCCTGAATAACCAATGGCGGGCCAGGCATACGATCCGCCCACCTGAAGTCGTCCGCCCAGGTTGCCGCAGTTGGCGGGTGCACCTTCGTAATAAATGCCATCCTGCCACCACATGTCCAAATCTCGTCGGAAACAATACGCCGAACCATCGGTGCCAACAGCCACGACCGGCGCCTTTTCTATTGCCGGGAGCGTTCCCTCATTAGCCCGCTTGTCGCATGTCATGACCAATGAACTGTTGAAACGGCGGATGTAGCAATCCTGATCGCTTGCTGAACGGCGCTCGAAGACCACCCATGATTCCCCGTTGGAGCGAGTGGCGATATCCGGGCGAAGACACAGATTAGGCGAAAGCGCCACTGGAGCTACCAATATCGTCCCATCAGGCCCAACTTTGGCGCCCATGATTGTCCCATACAGCGTTCCTTCCTGCCATACGACATAGCTGTTCCCTGAGCCGTCGACTCCGATTGCAGGCTCAATTGAGGATGCTCCGGTATTCGTCACGCGCACTGTGGATGTAGCCGAAGTGCCGGTAGAACGACTGAATTTCTGCCAGTAGATCTCCCGATTGCCGTCGCGCGTGTCTTCCCAGGTGACATAGAGGAAATCAGCGTCGACCACCGCCCTGGGGTTGACGGATTCCGCCCCGTCATTAGTCAGTCGAACAGCATTGTATTCTGTCGGCGCGACCCGGGCTGTAATCTGTTGTGATTCGGTGGAATGACTGAGCGGGCCGTCAATCGCTACTTGCGCTTTGGTGCCCGTAAAGGCAACGACCAGCAAAGCCGTTGTGATCAGAGTAGTTAGCCATCGTGCCATGCTTACGTACCTCACTGTATGTCAATATCAACTGTGTGCTGAGAAATCCGGCGGTTCTGCGCCAAGAGTCCGTAATTCCCCCCTTTACGTGAACAACACTGGAATTCAAGATGTGATTACCTCAGATCGCGATTATTAGGATATGCCAATTCTCGTCCGTTTGCAACCCTTTTCATCACGAATCGGTCCTGGCGGACATTGCCGTCCGGTGCCGAACGCCATCCCGTCCGGCCCAAAACAACCACCTTGAACGGTGGTTCATCAGAATCCGGGAGTAGGCGCGCGCTGGTTACATGTTCAGCTTGACGCGTTTCTGGGCGTGATTATTCACAATGGCAAACGAGAGGTACTCAAGCTCCATCGACATGTTCTCATTCCGAAGGTACACGTCATCCGGAACTTTGAGATTCGCGGGAGCAAAATTCAAGATCGCTTTGATTCCGGCGCGAATGACATCGTCGACGATATACTGCGCGACAGTCGCCGGGACCGCCAGCACCACCATTTCGATTCGGTCGTTGCGCAACTCGGTTTCGAGATTGCGAATGTCCGCTACGACTATCCCCTTGTGATTGGAGCCGATCTTCCGCTGATCGTTGTCGAACAGCTTGACAATCTGAAACCCCTGCTTGGCGAACTCTTTATAGCTGACCAGCGCCGACCCGATATTGCCAACCCCGACCAACGCCACCCGCCAAGTGCGGTCGAGACCCAGGATCGAGCAAATTTGAGCGCGAAGTTCTTTGACCGGATAGCCGAGGCCCCGTGTCCCGAACGAACCGAAAAACGACAGGTCTTTCCGCACCTGCGCCGGGGTCAGCTTCTCCCGCTTCGCCAACTCCTTGGAGCTTACGGTCTCGTAGTTCTCCTTTTCGAGCAGTGAAAGTGCTCGGTAGTACAAGGACAACCGATGGATGGTTGATTCGGATATGCGCTTTCTAATAGCCGTAGATATCGGTATCGACACCTGCGCTCCTCATAACCTAATGCCGGAACACGACATAAATGCTAATGCCTGAAAAATAGCATACTTTGCGGCCAACGCATTGTCAAGTGAAAATAGTAACATGGAACAGGATAAACATGGATTCTATTTGTGTCAAGTGCCGATCAGTGAACCCTAACCGATGATTTTACGCGGGGCTGTCGGTGTCAGGCGGGCAAGAATTTCGTAGTTGATAGTACCAGCCCATTGGGCGAGTTGCTCCACACTGAGGTATTCGTCGCGATCCTTGCCGATCAACGTGACTTCATCCTCAAGGCGGACCCCTTTTATGTCAGTAATATCGACCATCGTCAGGTTCATGCAGACTCGCCCCCGAACCGGCGCCCGCTTCCCTTTGATCAATACGTAAGCGGAATTCGATAGGCCACGATCGTAACCGTCATAGTAGCCGAGCGGTAGCAGCGCCAGACGGGTCGGCGTGGTAGTCCGGTAGGTACAGCCATAGCCGATAAAACTGTCGGCTGGGACATCTTTGATCTGCGTGACCCGAGTCTTCCAAGAGAGGACTGGAGTCAGAATGCGATTCCTGCCACCTTGCAGGCGGTACGAGAGATAGGTCTCTTTCGATGGCCAGTGCCCATATGCGGATAGCCCGGGGCGGACCAGTTCAAAGCGGGTTTTGTCAAAAAGAATCAGCGCGGCCGATGACGCCGTATGCCGTAGTTTCGGTTTGATACCGAGTCTGGACATGGCATTCACCAGGCGCGTAAACGTGTCAAGCTGATACTGGGCGTACTCGTGGCTGGTGGTATCTTCGATATTGGCGAAATGTGTGGAAGCGCCAAGGGGCGTACGGAGATAGGGGTGCTTCTTGTATATGCGGGCAAAACCGCTCAGTTCTTTCTCGGTCACGCCTTGACGGTTGGTGCCGGTCTCAAGCTTGAGATGGGTGTGGATTCGGGTGCGATGGCGGTCGGCGAGTTTGCCCAGCGCTAAGAGCACTTCGCGACTGCAGATCACCGGCTCCAATTGGTGCTCGATCACCGCCTCGATCGAATCGAGCGCGATCGGTCCGAGGACCATGATCTTGCGCGACCAGCCGCTGTCACGGCAGGCGATCGCTTCCTCAAGCGAGTGGGCGCTGACATACTCAATATCTTTCCGGGCCTCCAGCAGGCGGATTATTTCCGGCAGACCATGGCCGTAGGCGTTGGCCTTGACCGATGGCGCCATGATTCTTCCTCGGGCGAGGCGACAGAGATTGTCCAGATTCCGGTTGAGCGCGGAGCGCGATAGTTCAATCCATTGGAGCGAGCGGGAGGATTTCATAGCGGATAGTTATACACGTCTGAGCCGAAGGTGACAACAAAAAGAATCCGCCTGGAATTAGAGTCCGAGCGGTTCGAGACCTGCGATCTCCAAGCGGAGCCGAATTTCAGGCAGCACGGAAGGCATGCTTTGATCAGTCTTCGTATTTCTTCATCATCTCCGAGATGATAGTCATATGCCCCTGCTCGAACTTGGCGAGTTCAACAAAGACTCTCTTGGCCTCCGGTGATTGGGAGCGCCGGGCCTCCCGGTCGAACAATTCATATGCTTCCTCTTCGAGGCGGAAGGCGATTTCGAGGATCTCGCCGACAGAGTCGGCGGAGCGAATCTCGTCGATCAAGTCACGGTGGGCGTGGCTCATCTCTTCGCCGATCTCCGGCAGGCCGTCACGCTTGAGAATATCCGCCGTGCTGATCCACTGTTCGCTGCGGACCAGCGAAGCATGCTGTCCTTCCAGAATCTGAAAGTGCATCTTCTCTTCGGCGGCCAGCTTCTCGAGAACATCCCGGAACCCCCGTGCCTGACTCTTCTTGGCTGCTTCGATATAGAATACGTATGCTGCTATCTCCGACTGAATGCCGGTGGAAAGCGCTGTCAGTATCTGCGGGTTCACTGGTGTCATGCCTGCCTGCCTTGTCTGGTCCTTACTAGAGTGTTTCCTCGGTTCCGACAAACGCCGGTCAATCTGTGCCGCCAATTTAGCGGGATAACAGGCGGTGTCAAGGGGAACGGGCGAGGAAAACCCGACGGCAGTGGGCCGTCGGGTTGATTATTCATTCGCCATTTAATGTTCAGATCACTTCAAGAGCACCATCTTGGCCGTAGCCACGAACTCGCCGGCTGACAGACGATAGAAGTAAACACCGGACGCAGCAGCGGCGCCGTTAGTCTCGTGACCATTCCACAGGGCAATTTGGTGACCGGCCTCTTGCGTGCCGTCTACCAGGGTGGCCACTTTTTGCCCCACCACATTGAAGACTTCCAGTCTGACCGGAACCCGTCGAGGGAGGTCATAGCTGATAGTCGTCCCCGGGTTGAAAGGGTTGGGATAGTTCTGGCCGAGAGCGAAACTCTTCGGAAGTCCGGCGTCCGAAGCAGGTGGCTCGACACCGGTCGGCGACGGGAGAGCATTGAAGGAGTAGAACCCGTTCCAGGTGGTCGCCTCCGTGGGCCGCACGCGCCAGTAGTAGATGGCCGTATCGGCTTCGGGAAGCGATGAGGTCAGGGTGTACATCGCCTCAGCCACCTCACCCGATGCGATAATACTGCTGAAGGACGGGTCGGCAGCCAATTCAAATTGGAAGGGACCCTGCCCTGGCCAAGAGAAACTCGGCTGTGAGTTTGAAATATGTTCGCCAAGCGCCGGGCTGACGGGCGACGAGCCGTGTGGATAGATCGCAAAGCTGTAGCCCGCAGCCGGCATGGGTGCGTCCTTGGCTATGCGATATGTCTTGCCGTCAACGGAATACCGTAAAGAGAAGACAGACCCGGCGGGCAGATTCTCCTTGGGGGTCATGTTCAGGCTATAGGCGCCGGACTCGATTGCCGCGCACCGCACAACCTGATCGATGCTGCCGTTGCCGTTGAGATTCCGGCGGTGGAAAGCGCCGCTCGACAGGGACTGCCTCACCGAATTGATGACCGAGCCTCCGGGCGACACCAATTCCGTCTTCGCGTTGTCTTCCGCCATAATCTCCAGCGACTTCGCGGCCAGGGCTGTCGAATTCAGTTCGTTTTCGAAGAGAAACAAGGCCGAACCTTCCTGGAACCGGTACGAGCTTACCACCACATCCAGGTCGCCGTCATTGTCGAAGTCGAGACTGACCAGGTGTGCCGGATCGTATTTTGGAATCGCAAACCGTATTTCATTCGAGAAACTACCGTTACCGTCGCCGAACAGGATCGACACGTATCGCCGGCTGCCGTTGACGAAGGCGATGTCCAGCAGATTGTCGCCATTGAAATCACCGGCGCTGGTGGCAAATATCTGGCCCTTGACGGTCCGGATAATCCGTTGGTCAAACGAGCCGTCGCCATATCCAAGATAGACTACCAGCTCGCTGGCGGCCCCACCCACCGAGGGTGTCGCCAGACAGAGATCATAAATGTTGTCGTTATTGAAATCTGATCCCTGATTCGTCACCTGGATATCCAGCGAGCCGTAGGCCTGCGAATACGCGTGCGCCTTCGTGTAGCCGGTCCCGTGGTTGTTCAGATAGACATCCAGCCCGGCGACCGTGCCGATTGCCAGGTCCTCCCATCCATCGCCGTTGAAATCAGCGCTGTTGATGGAGCGGGCCTGATCGGCCAGTGATATTGATCCGGCCGGATGAAACCGGGAATTGGCGTCAGCCGTGAGAATCCTCACGCCATCCTGGCTCGCCGACGCGTAATCAAGAAAGGCATCGCCGTTGAAATCGGTCAGTGCCCCGGATGTCCACGCGGCGGAATGCATCTCCAGAGAATCGTACTCCCGGAATTTGCCGCCCCCTGTCCCATGGAGAACATCCAGATGAAAGGTCTGTGAGCCCACAGCGTCGAGATAGTTGTCCCCATTGAGATAGCCAAGCTGAGGTCCATGACACGGTAAGTAGAGGCCGTCCTCATCCGTCCGGTAGGTCTCGACAAACTGTCCTTGCGGCGTGATATCATAGGCGGCATAACCGATCATCGGGACGAGGGGAGTTGCAGTTATGAACAGTTCGGGGGCGTTGTCATTGTCCAGGTCCCCCACAACAATACCGGTCGATTGCGGTGTGCTGTCTGTCTCCACGGTGTTGAACGAGAGAATGTAACCGTTATCCGCCACCACTTGAACGCGCGCCCAGTCGGTCGTGACCTGGCCGATTGAATCTGTCGCTTGAAAAACGGCTTTCCAGATGCCGATGTCGCCCGCACCCGGCGTCCAACTCAGAGTCGCCGGATTGGTACCGGTGAGCACAGGTGAACTGGACGGCACGGTTGATTCATCGTCTTCCGATGTAAACGATAACAGAGAGATGGCCGTGGAACCCCCCGCAACGCTCTGGCCGGTTACATCTATTGTAACTGGAACGGCCGAAGTACTGATCTGATCTCTCTTGGAGATGGTCATCTCCGGTGGGCGGGGGCTGGCCAGTACCGGAACCACCAATGGTCGAAAGTAGGGGGTGAATATGCCGATGTCGGGTGCGTAAGGTTCCAGGAATTGGAGCCCCGTCCTGGCCGGGCCGTAGCTGCAGCTGTCTATGCGAACGCTGCCGGCTATGAGGCCTGTGAAATACATCTTCATGTCGATTCCCGACCCGACACCAAGATTGTTCTTGTTGAAATTGAACCCGTAGATGAGCACGGTATCAGGCAGTATCCCGTACCCATCGGCATGGTTGACCGTTCGCCAGCTCAGCACCGACGGATCCGCCAGCCGCCCGCAATACGAGACCGAGTCGAATCGGGCTTGTCCCCCCTGTGCCGAGGCAACTGACACGACGACGGCCATAATTTGGATAGGTTCATCGTTATAAACGAACACGTTGATCGGCACGGATTGACCGATCAGCAACGGTCCCCCCGACAGCCGTACCGTGTCAGGAACACCGGGATCCTGATACTGAGCAAAGATCCCTGCCGGCAGCAGCAGTACCGCCAGCGCCAGCATAACAATTATCAGTTTTGGCATTGACCCTCCTTTGGTTAAAGCGCCAAACATATATTGTTCTTGCCTGCGCTGCTGTGCCGGTTGGTGTCAAGTTGGATGGCCCGATATAAATTACGCGGTGTCATTCGCCTCTGTGTAGAGTTTTTTGCCATCGTTCTAAAGAGACCCGGAGATAACCGCTTGCTGACCGCCTTTTTCTCTTATAATGTATTGATATGCCGTCTTCAATCTCCATTGCCCAACATCTTGCCCAGCTTAGAGATGAGCTTATTCGGGTTTGTGCCCGATGCGGCCGCAAGCCGGAGCAAATCGCAATTCTTGCGGTTACCAAGACGCATTCGGCTCAAACCGTTCAGGAAGCGGTAAAAGCCGGTTTGACCGATATCGGCGAAAACCGGGTGCAGGAAGCAGACGCCAAGTTCGCACAGATCGGACATATCGCGCACTACCACTTGATCGGGCATTTGCAGTCCAACAAAGCAAAGAAGGCAGTGCAGCTGTTCGATGTCATCCAGTCGGTCGACTCGCCCGGGATCGCGCAGGACATAAGTAAGCGGGCAGGAGAAATTGGCAAGACGATGGAATGTCTGATCGAGGTCAACAGTTCGGGGGAAACCCAGAAATTCGGAGTTCAGCCCGCGGAGACAGTCGCTTTGGCGGAGGAGATCATACGATTGCCCAATATCCGGCTCACCGGGCTGTTGACCGTAGGGCCGTTGACCGATGATCCAGACCAAATCCGGGGCGCTTTTCGCCAATGCCGGGAGTTATTCGAGCTTACGCGCACCAGAATCGGCCCTCAGATAGCGACTCTGTCGATGGGAATGTCCGGGGATTTTGAAATAGCCGTACAGGAAGGTTCGACCATGATTCGGATCGGGACGGGCCTGTTCGGGGACCGGCCGTAGGGAGCCGCGGCAGGCTTGCATTCACCCCTCAATTTTCCAGGAAAAATTACGATACATACTAATAAGCGTGCCGTTGTGAAACAGGGCAGCGGCTGGGCATTAGTTTGGCAGCCTTGATAGCTGCCAGGCGAGCAGGACCCTCAGCATAAGGATGGGATTATGGAGCTCACTCCGAACGATATCCGGAACTTCGAGTTCTCCAATTCGCTTCGTGGTTACGACAAGGAAGCGGTGGACAATTTCAAGGAGCAGGTGGCGCTCACTCTGGAGACTCTCAAACAGGAGAATCTGAAGCTGACGATGGAGGTTGAGTCGACAAAAATTCAGCTGGCCGGATTGAAGCAATTCGAGGATGCCATCAAGAATGCCGCGATTGATGCCCGCCGAAATGCCGACCAGACGATCGCCAACGCCAAGAAAGAGGCCGAACTCATTTTATCACAAGCTGCTTCCGAAGCGGAGCAGGTGCTGACGACCCGCTCGCAAAGGCACGCCGAACTTGAAGGCGCCATCACCAAACTTGAACTGACGAAGAAATCGTACATGGGAAGGCTCCGTCAGCTTATCAGTTCCCATCTGGAGTGGCTTGAGGAGTTTTCCGTTGCCGATGGCCGTCAGAACCTTATTGAGGAAGACAGCCGGCTAGATGTAACCGAGACCTCGGAGTTGATTACCACCAAGCGGGAGACGGTCGCGACGGCGCCCTCTAGGCAGCCGAATGTGGTTTTAGAAGAAGCCAATGCCGCGGGCAAGATCATTCCGTCCGCCCCAGCCGAATCGCCAACCCAGCCGTTAGTGGAATCGCTAAAAGCCGCCATTCAAGATGAACCCAATCGGAGTCCGATCGATCCGGAATTGGCACAGGCACTCGAGAATTATCGCAAGCTGGCCGCAGCGCCGTCGCATGAGTTGTCCGGCAAGATCAAGACTGTTCCGACGCCGCACGCTTCAGGCGGATTCGTGACCAAGAACGGTGAATCCATTGCCGATGAGTCCACCGGCAAGATTAAGATCGACACGCAGGCGAACAAGGCCGGTGAGCAGGGTGCCAAGACGGACGACGATCTGGCAGACGTACTTGACAAAGTGGTCAGCAAGTTTGAGGAAGAAATGGACAAAGCGGCCCGAAGCTAGACAGTACCTACGGGGAGTTGAGACCGGCGACGCGTCAGTGCGTGCCGGTCTTTTTTGTCCCGCTCTGTTTACAGTTGATATCCTCGTTTGACAGTTTCACGCATACAGAGGGGGCGGGCTGGGGGACTGTTGTCTACCGACCATCCGATTCCCTTCAACTATTTCATACACAAAGTGTTAACTGCCCTTCATGCGTGTGCGCCCGTTCCGATTTCCCTTGACATCGCACTCTCTCTTCGGCATCTATTCCCCTCAATTCCGGGTCAAGCCAAGCAACCGAATTCTACCCGGAATCGTACATGCATTGAGTCGCGACGAAAGGAGTCCGCGTGGAGACGATGTTCTGGATTTGGATGGCTGCCGCAGCGGTTTTTGTGATTATCGAGCAGTTCACACCGACGTTGGTATTCCTTTCCTTCGCGGTGGCGGCGGCGGTCTCAGGTATCTATGCGCAATTCAAGCCTGAAGAATACTATTGGCAGATAGGTATCTTTATCATTGTGACCCTAATCGTGCTTCCTTTGTCGAGAAAGTTCGCCAAGCGGATAACCAAGCCTCAGCCGCGCGAATCGAATGTCGACGCAATGATCGGCAAAATCGCCGTTGTCACACAGGAGATTGAGCCGCATCAGCCGGGGAAAGTCAAATTCGAGGGGGAGGTCTGGCAGGCCACCGCCGACGTGCGGATTGAGCCGCCGAGCAAAGTCACTATAGCGAGGGTCGAAGGAACCCGCGTTCATGTTCAGAAGATGTCGTAAACCTGTTTTGCGAGGGTGATGTCATGGAAAGCAGTGTCAATCCGGTAGTTGTCTTCTTGATTGTGGCCTGCGTCGCGGCCGTAATCCTGGTGTTATTGTCAGTCCGGATCGTCCGTCCTTTTGAGCGCGGCCTGGTAGAGCGGCTTGGCAAATACCAGCGGACGCTTGGCCCCGGTCTCAATCTGATCATGCCGTTCTTTGACATCGTGCAAAAGGTAGACATGCGCGAGGTGGTAATCGAAGTCCCACCGCAACTGGTGATCACCAAAGACAACGTCAATGTCGAGGTGGACGCGATCATTTACGCGCAGGTGACCGACCCGGCCCGTTCGCGCTATGAGATATCCAATTACATCGTGGCGGCTACTAAACTGGCGCAGACCAACCTTCGTAACGTGATTGGTGAAATCGATCTCGACGCCTGCCTCTCTTCGCGTGACAAGATCAATGCTCAGTTGCGCGATGTAATGGACACCGCTACCGACAAATGGGGCGTGAAGGTAAACCGGATCGAACTTCAGCGTATCGATCCCCCCGCCGACATCACGCAGGCGATGAGCCGCCAGATGAAAGCCGAGCGGGACAAACGGGCGACTATTCTCGACGCGGAAGCTTCCCGGCAGTCCGATATAACCAGAGCCGAAGGGAAGAAGCTGTCGCTGATTCTGGAAGCCGAAGGATATTCGCAGTCGGTGAGACTGAGAGCGGATGCAGAGAAATACCGTCAGATCGCGGTTGCCGAAGGTGAAGGGCAGGCGATTACGACCGTATTCAATTCCATTCACGAAGCGAAACCGGACGACAAACTGATCACGCTCAAGTATCTCGATATGCTTCCGAAGTTGGCCGAAGGGACTGCCAACAAGATTTTCCTGCCGTACGAAGCGAGCGGGATAATCTCGGCGTTGTCAGCCTTTGTCGAAGGAATCCGCCCGAGTGCGACGCCGGAGGCGAAGGCGAAATCGTAGGTTAAGCGCGCTTCGCGCTTGACGAATCCAATCTGGATTCCCGCCTTCGCGGGAATGACATCGCATCCGTGGTCACTGCTTATTGTCGAAACCCGAAGGGGGTTCGGCCTACGAATTGCTTTCCGCCGCCTCAATCCGCTTCCTCATCACTTCCCACGACTTGGTAATCAGAAAACTCTCATCCATGTCCGCCACCATGCGGCTGAATTTTGCCCAGGGAATGGCCATCGTAAGCACTCTCGCGGGGATATGCGGGCGAGCGGAAACATCGAACATCCCCAGTACGGCGCGCGGTCGGGGTTGGGCCGCTTGCTTCAGCGGATGTTGCACGATTGACGCGCACCCGGCCCCCATCGGGGCGATTACGCCATCCGGTTCAGACTCTTCATAGTTGACAAGGGTGAAGAGCCCGGCAAGAACATCGGGAGCGGCAAAGAACACGACAACAAGCGGGTTGTCTGATTCCTCCAGTTTATCGAATCGCTTGAAGACGATATACTTGGCGGGCGCGGTGAATGGTGGCTGGAGCGCCATCATTTGCTCAACGATTTCGGGCGACTTCTTATATCGTTCCCCTTCAAGCTCTCCCGGAATACCACAGGAAAGGAAATGCGGGAAGTTGGGACGAAGAGTTGTCGAGAACCCGAGATACCGCTTCCCGCCCATGCAGGCAATGTCGTCATTCGCCAGGCAGATCGATTTTCCCTTTCTCACCGCCCCGAGCTTGCCGATGAAGCAGTGTTGCTCATCTTGAGCGCTGGGCGCACAAGTGGGATCAGGTTTGTCAGTGTAGTAGAATGTGATTGGCAACTCGGCGCCGGGGAAATACTTCTGCCAGCGATCCAGAAAACGCTGTTTGAAAATCTTATCCATCTTATCTCCTACCGTTCCACAATTCGCCAGTTTCGTAAATCAACCGCGCTTTGCGCTAAACAAATTCAATCTGGATTCCCGCCTGCGCGGGAATGACAAGCGTTCGGTGCCCCGCCCTTTAGGGTGGGATTTCGTCACCGTCCAATGTCGAAACCCGAAGGGGTTTCAACCTACAAGCTCACTCAATCCAGAATTTCCAGCCGCAGAAGAAATCGCGACCGGCACCGGGGTCCGGCGGGCAGCAGATCGCACTGGTCTTGATTCTTGGATCTATCGTCTGCGCAAACCCGGCGTATTCTTCGATTCCGACCGACTTGCACGGAAACAGCTCCATCCCTTTACGTTTCCGCGCCGATTGGACGCGGCAGTCGACCATGTAGAATTCGAATGAAGTGGGGGTTTCATTACGAATTTCCTGCACATTCAGAAACGCATACATCCGGAAACCGAGCGCCTTCTTCAGTCCCTCAAGCCCGCTGTTCGGCGGGATATTGTGCAAAGCCATTATCCGCTTGGCTTCGATCACCGTGAACTGGGTCCAAGCCTCAGTGTCCAGGTCTATCGCCTTGTTCATGCCATATTGATTTTCGACCGCCTGAAACCAGAGGCCGTCGTGGGCCAGCCAGTTCTTGGCGAAATCAATCAGCATGGTCTCAAGAGTCTCACGGCTCAGATGCTCAAGTTGCCTCATCGGTCGTCCTCATTGTTGACGCACATTCTGCCTAAAGGGTATGGATTTCTGCTGCTCTTTACAAGGCCCTGGGAATTGACTATATTTCATAAGTATATGAATACCTCTGCATTAACCGCCTCCGGATTGCGCGGATCATTCCTCACCGGTACGTGTTGTCACATGTAATACATTGAGTCGCAATAGGAAATGAGCATACGCCGACACAAGTTACAGGCACGGTTTTCGCTCCAATAGTCTCACGATATGGTACGTCTTGCAGATAGGATGAGTATGATGTTACGCTTAGCTGTTCTCGCGCTGGTGGCGGTTCTCTCGCTGCTGTCCTCGTCTGCCTTGGCAGGGGAATTGAGTCCTGACCTGACGGCACAGATCAGCGCTGCCGGCAATGACGAGTTGGTGAAGGTGTGGATTAAGCTGCCGCAATCGCCGCAAGACCAACAACTCAGACAGCGTGCCGCACAAGCCGCTACGCTGGCGGAGCAGCATCGGGATATCATCTCGTCGCTAAAGACCGACCATGCGGCAAGTCAGGCCGGTTTAAGATCGGCGCTGGACTCTCTTGCCGCTGCCGGCAAAGCGCGCGCTATCAAGCAACACTGGATTACGAACGTAGTGGAGGCAGAACTGCCCGCCTCTGAGTTGAATCGACTTGCCGCGCGTTCCGATATCGAGACGATATTCCCCGCGCCGGAGATCAAGCTGATAGCGCCGGTCGATTCGGGTGGAACTCCTCCATCGATGAATCCAGATGCCATTACGTACACTAATAATCTAAGGCGAATCAGGGCCGACGTTGCACAGCAGGCTGGTTACACCGGCAAGGGTCGGATCATCTGCTCGTTTGACACCGGAGTTGACGGCGCCCATCCAGCCCTGCAAACCCGCTGGCGCGGATACAAAGGCAGTTCAGCCGATTCGGCAGCATCGTGGTATGACCCGGTCTTCCACAGCCGCTACCCAATTCGTATCAACTGCCCGTATCCTAATTGCCTATCACCTGACCACGGCACTCATGTTATGGGGATCATGGTCGGCTGGGATTCGGTCCACTCAAACGTGTACGGCGTAGCTCCCGATGCCAAATGGATTTCAGCGGCGGTAATCGATATCACCGGGGCATCGATACTGGACGCGTTTGAGTGGGCGGCGGACCCGGACGGTGATCCGAATACGATCAGCGACATGCCGGATGTCATCAATCATAGCTGGGGATACGAAAAACACCAGAATTACGATGTCGGGTGCGTTGACCTATTTTACGATGCAATAGATAACACTGAGGCGCTCGGGATAGTCAGTATCTTTGCCTCTGGAAACACGGGACCAGGCGTCGGGACTGTCTTTAATCCGGGGAACCGGGCCAAAGATTCGCTTGATTGCTTTGCGGTCGGGAACACGGACACGCTCGCTCCGCCAGGGCTGAACCTGTCATCCTCACGGGGGCCGTCGCAGTGCAACGGGGAAATAAAGCCGAATGTGGTGGCGCCGGGGACCACCATCTTGTCCACCCTACCGAATAATACTTACAATTACATGAGTGGCACCTCGATGGCCGCGCCGCACGTTTCCGGTCTGGTGGCGCTGCTTCGGCAGAAGAACCCTAACGCCACCGTGACTCAGATCAAGAAGGCGATTCTGCTGTCCACCAATCATTACGCTTGGCCGATTCCTAATGACAGCGTCGGCTGGGGGCAGATCGACTGCATGGCGGCGATTAATGCGCTACCGACCAATCCGTCAACCGTTAGTCTTCGGCTGTACGATTTTGTGCACGGACCGATCACGCCCGGCGCGACCGTCGCTGGCGTACTTCGCGTTCTAAATACCGGGATAGGCAGCGCGAGCAGTGTTATAGCTGTCATGAACCCCACAAATCCCGCGTTGACCATCTTTGACGGAGCCTGCAGTTTCGGTTCGATTGCAGCGGGAACGGTGAAGAGTGCGGGAGTAGATTCCATCAAGGTCAGAGTGTCCGACACGGTAACAGTTGGTTCCGTGCTTGCCGTCCCGCTGACGATCACTGCCACCGGCGGCTATTCTACGAACACGACACTCTACTTCCTGGTCCAACCGCGTAGTGTCGAGTCGGTAGCTACCCACAACACCGGTCGGATTCAGTTCAGTCTCTCCAATTTCGGCGTGATGGGGATGGCGTCCGGTTCGTTTGTGCCGCTCGGCTACGCAGGATTCAGGTTTGATGGCGGCAGCAACAATTTCTTTGAAGCCGGGTTGATGGCGGCTAACGGGCCGGCGGCAGTAGTGTCCGGTGTCCATGGCTATATTTACGCTTACGACAATGATTTCAAAGTCGCGCCGGGAGGAAACATGCAGTTTCTCTCACCCGGGCCGATCACTGATCAGCAAACCTATTCGATATTCACCGATAGTTCATCGTTCGCGCCCATCGGACTCCGTTTTGTTCAAGAGTCTTTCTCCGATACGGCGCCAGACAACGATTTCATCATTATCAGATACTTTCTCACAAATCTGTCCGGCGCGACCCTCTCGGATACAAGGGTCGGGCTGTTTCTCGATTGGGATGTAGGCACATACAATGCGGACGCCGGAGGATTCAACCTAACGGACAGTATATTATGGATGGCCAGCAATTTTGGCGATGAGATCAATCCGAATTTGTCGGATTATCGAGTGGCGCGGATTCTCGACGGCCCGTTGTCCTCCGGCTATACCCAGCTCAGCGTATATATCGATCCTCCGAAGGGCGGTATCGGTATCACGCCGCTTGAAAAGTATTCCTTTTTGACCGACGGACTCGCTACAGCAACAACATGGTCAAGCGGTCGGCGGAGCCTGTTTCAGACGCTGGCGGCCGGACCGATACCGCTGGCGGCGGGGCAGATTGACACGGTAGCGTTCGCGCTCGCGGCGGGAGCGGACTATCCCTCGGCCAGCAGCGCCATCTACAGAGCGAAGACGCTGTATGATTCCGTCGTGCATGGTCCGCATAGCGACGTACCGGATGAACCATCGGGATTGCCGCGCTCGTTTGTTCTGTACCAGAACTTCCCCAATCCGTTCAACCCCGGTACGACCATTTCGTTTGATCTTCCACGCGCGGCTGATTACCGATTGGAGATTTTCGATCTGCTGGGACGGCGCGTTGATGATCGGAGCGGGCATGCTTCGGCGGGACGAGTAAAACTCTATTGGGACGGGACGAAGGCGGCCTCCGGTGTTTACCTTTACCGCGTTACCGCCGGCCCGTTTTCGGCCAGCCGCAAGATGATACTGCTGAAGTAGCTGGTTGCGTCAAGCGCGAGGCGCGCTTGACCTACAGCAAGCAGAACGAAACGGCTTTGAGTTGATACCGGTCCTCCACCCTGCGCGCTTCATCCGGCGTGCGGCATACTACAACCAACTCATTGGCAGAAAGCTCCGCCAGCGACAAATCGCCGCGATGACGATACTCCTTCTCTTGTCGCCAATCGGTGATCGATCCGACCGACTGTGTCAGCCATTGGTTGGCTTTTAGCGATGAAGCGGCTTCTGACCCAAGGTGATACTTGACCGGTTGAATCCCTATTCGTTCGCTGGCCTGCCCACTGATTCCAATCCCGTATGGCTCGAACGACATCTCCCAGTATCTGGCCCGCCACCGCATCAAGGGGACCGTTTCATGAGGTGCCAGAGTGGTGAATGAGACCGTCGGAATCCGCCCCGGCATGTGACGGGAGGAGGCCATCAGCAGGCGATCTCGCAAAATCCGGCAGAGGGTATCAAACGCGGTTCTGGGGTAAGAGTCTGACATTGTGATGTCACGATAGAAATCAATGAGTCGCTCTCCCGGCCAGGCACCGTTGGTCGCTCGGGTCCAGTGAAGCACATATCGATCGGCCAGAACGGAAAGTTCAGGATTCACGTCTTCTGCAGCGATTGAGTATGCCAGTGGAATAGTTCTATCTTCATAAAGACACTGAAACTGCTCGACAATCTTTTTCCCCTGCGATCGTGCCGTTTCCAATAGCCTCGCCATCGCCCCATTCCGGCGGATTGAGATCGGAATGATGATATCCGCATCCTGCGCAATCCGGGCGTCTCGCGCCAGGAGCGCGTTTTCATCAGCGCCAGCGTCGGAATCGGGAACGCTCTTTACAATCTCCGTCTGTGGCGATTCCAGGTCGAACTGTGTCCGAAACCATGACTCACATTCTACCGGAGAGTTCTTGTCCGGCAGGAGATAGAGGCGCATCGGAATCTTCTCCACTGCGCCGATAGCCGTGATCATCTCCCATGTCTGTAAGCCGTGGGATGACAGCAGCCGGTGACTATGGGATTGGCACCATCGAACTGCCTGATGTACCTGTACGACCCACTCGCTCTTGCCGGAAGGTCGTAGCGGTTGGCGGGAAAGAAGGATGGCTGCAGAGTTCAAAAAGCTACTCTCCCCGAAATTGGCCGGAGTTGATGGCTACATTGCCCTCACCAACAGCACCGGTATTCTGGCTTTGTGGCGAACATCGGACGAGACACTTCCCAGAAAGAGATCGCTCAAGAACCGATGGCCGTGGGTGGACATGGCAATCAGGTCACATTGGCCCCGCTCGGCAGCTGCGAGAATCTGCTCGGCCGGGTCCCCCCACGCCAGTACCGCTGTCGCGTCGAATCCTTCGGACCGGAGTTCCTGCTCTCGCCGCTCAAGATACTCTCTATCCCTGCGCATTTCCTCGGATTCTCCCAATCGCTTCTGATGGCGTGCCTGGAAGCCGTCGGCGCAATGAATCAACGTCAACTTCGCCTGTAGATGTTTAGCCAGCAGCCGGACGTGGCGAAGAATGATCTCGTCAGTGGCTGAATTTTCCAGCGGCACTAAGATGTGCTTGTACACGGCACGCGCTCCTTCGCCTACTCTCCACCCAGCCAGCCGGTAAGCGTCTGACCGAGCAGGAAAAGATTAAGACCAATTATCACTAATGTAACTGTCCAGGCGGTAATCACGGTTATGCGAGAATTGGCAAATTGCCCCATCTTTCTTTTGTCGCTGGTGAACTGTACCAGCGGCACGACGGCGAAACTCAGTTGCAGAGACAGAATAACCTGGCTGAGCACCAAGAGATTCCCCACCCCGCGTTCACCGGAAACGGACGCGACAATCACGGCCGGAACAATCGCTACCAGTCGGGTGGCGAGGCGTCGGACCCATGGGCGAACGCGGATATTGAGAAACCCTTCCATCACAATTTGCCCGGCCATAGTTCCGGTCAGGGTCGAGTTTTGTCCGGACGCCAGCAAGGCTATGGCAAACAAGGTACTGGCCAGCGTGACGCCAAGGGTGGGGGACAGCAGTTGGTAAGCGTCGCGAATGTCGGCGACATTCTGATGCCCGGTTCCGTGAAACGCCACGGCGCTGAGAATCAGAATGGCGGCGTTAATGAACAAGGCAAAAAACAGCGAGACGGTCGAGTCGATGGTCGCGAACTTGATCGCCATCTTCTTGCCGATGTCGTTTCGCTCGTAGGCCCGGGTTTGCACGATACTGGAATGCAGGTAGAGGTTGTGCGGCATAACGGTAGCGCCAAGAATGCCGATGGCGATATAGAGCATCTCCGGCCTGAACACAACCTGTGGGCTGGGAATTAAGCCGCCGAGAATAGCCCGTATGGACGGTTCCGACACGATCAGCTCGTACGCGAAACACCCGGCGATCAACACAATTAGCCCGGCCACCAGACTCTCGATATGCCGGAACCCTTTGTTCTGCAAATAAAGGACCATCAGCACATCGGCGGCGGTTATCACCACCCCATACACGAGCGGAATGCCGAACAGCAGATTGAGCGCTACTGCTGAACCGATCACTTCTGCCAGATCACAGGCCGCAATGGCAATTTCGCAGAGAACCCAAAGCGCAAAGGCTATCGGCCGACTGTAATGGTCCCTACAGGCCTGCGCCAGGTCACGCCCCGAGACGATCCCCAGTTTGAGAGCCAGATACTGCAGAAGCACGGCCATTAGGTTGGAGATGAGAATCACCGATAGCAGCGTGTAACCAAACTGCGCCCCGCCCGCCAGATCGGTCGCCCAGTTTCCCGGATCCATATAGCCGACCGCCACCATTAGACCGGGGCCCATGAAGGCGAACAGTTTTCGCCAGAATCCGGCCGAGGCTGAGACAGGCACCGAGGCGTAGACCTCAGGCATCGTGGGAATTGTGGAGGCTCGCCGCCAGCCGTCTTCGGTACGGTCGGTCGTCATGGCGTTGTCACGTGCTTGATCGTCCATCACTTACTCAATTCAAACATGCTCCCCATCGCACCGGAATTATGCACGAACTGCGACCGGCGGCGCAAGTGAAATGTGGAGTAGGCCGGGAGATGACGCCCCAAACGCGTTTTCATTGACCCCGCATTAGCCGTGCACTTGAACACGACGTGCATTGACAACAGTGTTGAGAGTGCGCTATGTTAAACTCAATCGTCCCTTCCGCGTTGTACGGCAAGTCGGAATGGTCGGGTAACGGAAACCGGGCAATCAGGTAATTGGTTGAACTGTAATGACACACCTTAGTATCCTTGACCGCGCGCGACGGCTACACAAGACTCAGGTAGGGTGGCGCCGACATCTCCATAGGCATCCTGAACTGTCGAACCGGGAGTTCGAGACCACTGAATTCATCAGGCGAGAACTGAAGAAGCTGGGACTGAAGTTGCTGAAGGTGAACTATCCGACCGGTGTAATTGCTGAACTAACCGGCATACAGAGGGGGCCAACCGTTGCGATTCGGGCTGATATCGATGCTTTGCCGGTAACGGAAATGACCAAAGTTCCATTCAAGTCTACTGTCCCCGGAGTCATGCATGCCTGCGGCCACGATGTACACACCAGTGTCGTGCTCGGCGTCGCTGCGCTACTTGCCGAGAGAAAACAGGAACTGAAAGGCCATATCCGGTTCATATTTCAGCCTTCCGAGGAGACGCCACCCGGCGGGGCGCGTCCCATGATAGCATCAGGAGCGCTGAAGGACGTCGACGTGATTTTTGGTCTGCATGTCGACCCGCATCTACAAGTCGGGAGAATTGGACTTCGCGATGGCTCCGTCTTTGCCGCCAATTACGATTTCGATGTGATTATTCACGGCCGAGGAGGACACGGCGCCCGGCCGCATATGGGAATCGACGCTATCGTCGTCGCCGCCCAGGTTGTCAACCGGGTGCAACATCTGGTGTCACGCGATATGGACCCAATCGATCCGCTGGTTATCTCTTTCGGTGAAATATACGGAGGTACGGCGAGAAACGTGGTGGCCGAAACAGTCCGTTTAGTCGGCACCGCACGCTGGCTTTCGGAAAAGCTGGACGGCAAGGTACGATCAATGCTGAAGCGTGTTATCACCAGTACTTGTGCTTCATATGGCGCCAAGTGTGAGATTGTTGATATTGGCAGCTATCCATTGCTCAAGAACGAGCCGATAGTGAACGGCATCTACCGTCGCAATTGGGAAAAGCTGTTTGGAAAAAGAAGTATTGCTGTGACCGAACCGGTGTTGGGAAGCGAAGATTTCGCCTGCTATGTGGCGAAAGTACCCGGCGCCATGTTCCGACTTGGCGTCCGGAACAAGAGGATCAAGGCCAACCACCCCTGGCATTCGGCGATGTTCAAAGTTGATGAGGAGGCGATCTACTACGGTACTGCTCTGCTTACGGCGGCGACCCTTGACTACATGGAGAACGGAAAGCGATGAGGCGATTGCGAGCACTATTCGTTTTTTTGGGGGTACTTGTCACGTGCCTTGCGTCGACGTCGCTGGCATATCGCGACTCCGGGCAGGTCGTCAATTACACCGGTTTCAAGTACGTAACCTCGATAGCGACTTCAGTCCAGCGAACCTACGTTGCTACCACGCAGGGAATAATTGTCTTCAACAAAACAGAGAATCGCTGGGAGACACCACTGGCCGGGGTCGACGGCATTGATGCCGGTACGATCAAGGAAATATGGGTGGACCAATTTGACGAACGGCTGTTCGCAGAGACTGATGCCGGCAAGTATGAGTTTGACCTCACATTTGGGCGGTGGACCTCAACATTCGACATTCCGACGCTTCCTTCCGGCGACAAGCACGTTCTTGCCCCGCCGGTGCTGTTTCCACCGTTTGGGTTCGACTATGACGGCAACGGCGGACTGGTAGATCCGCAGGCGCGAAAGTACAGCATCAGTGTCATGGTCGATGACGGTGCCGGCACACTCTGGATCGGTACCTGGGGGCTTGGTCTGTTTCGCGCCGGCAGCAGCTCCAAAGTCGTCGAACCACTGCCGTTCGGGTTGCTTCAGGACGCCGTGTACGCACTTCATGAAGACGACTCTACGCTGTATATCGCCGGACCGGCGTACACGAGTCGGCGTACCGGAATTACTGCGCTTGATCTCAGGACTAACAGCTTCACGTACTTTGAAAGTGGTCCGGAATTCGACCTGCCTGCGGAAGATGTTCAATGCATGGATATAGCCGGTAGTCGGCTCGTTATTGGAACGCGCCAAGGGCTCTTCGATGTGGACAAGGAATCCGGCCGGGTGAATGTACGAATCGACCGCAATCTCAAGATCAAGACGGCGGATTTTACGGCAGTCACACTCGTGGGGGACTCCGTATTCGCCGGGACAACCGACGGCTTGATGCTGTTGGTGGGCAAGGCCGAGGCCGTGACGTCTGCAACCTCCGCTGCCCTGTCGGGCCACATGATATATGATCTTGATCTCGTAAGAGATCAGCTTTGGATCGGTTCCGAGGTTGGGGCGTATCGGTTGTCGCTGACCACCGGCAAACTGCAAAAATTTCAAGACCCGGATCGGCTATTGTTCAACCGCGTTCTTGATATCACGTCCGCAGATCATTCCCTGTGGCTATCATCCGACGGTGGAGCTGTACGAGTCGATCTCGACTCCGGCACTACCACACCCTACCGGCTTTCCTCACGCCGAACCGGCGCTCGCGCGATTGCGGCTAATGATCAGATAGCGGCGCTGGCCTCCGACCAGGGGTTGGCGATCATCTTTCTTGATGGAGACCATTGGAACACACGGGAGCTTTCCACGTTCGACGGCCTGCTGTCGCCGTATGTATACGCCTTGCTCCTCGACGGCGAATCGCTTTGGGCGGGAACCGACAAGGGTCTGAGCCGGATCAAATGGTCAAGCCCGCGCCTGCGCAATTAGCGGGCCATTAATCGGTTGATTCCGGGCATTCAATTGGGTACAATTCACTGAGGCGGTCGGGCGGCGACCGCATTGGCGTATGCGATTTCTGCTGGACAATTTTTGGCTCAAGATGCTGGCTCTCCTGATGGGATTGCTGGTCTGGATTCATGTCGCTACGGAGAAGACCTATACTTATCAACTCAAGCTTCCGGTGACGCGCGTGGAGTTGAAAGTGCACCACACGCTGGCGGCATTGCCGCCTGAATCGCTGACCGTGGTTGTATCGGCGAAGGGGAAACAACTGCTGCAGAGCGCCTGGCGCGATCAGGGGATCAGAATCAATGCATCAAAGCTGTTGGCCGGCGAGTATGTGCTTAACCTGACTCCGGAAAACACATCGCTGATGAGTCCGTCGAAGAATCTTCGGCTTGACGAAGTCATCTCGCCGACCCCGATAGACTTGAATATCGACGTCGAATCCAAAGTCGAAGTACCGGTCATACCGGATATCACCGTGACGCCTGATGACGGCTATGCGGTCGCCGGAAAAGTGGAAATTACCCCCCCCAACGCCATCGTTACCGGCGCCAAGTCGATTGTCAAGCAACTCAAAGAAGTGTACACGCAGTCGCGGGAGCTGGGGACCGTCCGCAACAGCGTCACCGTCACCGCGCCGCTGGTTCCCCCGCGGGGACTGGCTATGACACTTGAGCCGGACAGCGTGACACTCACCGTGACTGTAGTGCCGGTGCGAACACGAGTCTATGAGCATTTGCCCGTTGCCGTCTTCAATGCCCCTCCTGGCCGGGTGGTGACGGCCAATCCCTCGTCTCTTCGCGTAGAGTTGAGCGGTCCGCCGGGAGAGATTGACCTGCTCAATCGTAACGCGCTGACGGTATCGGTGGACTTCCTCCGACGGGATGCCGTGACCGGTATGGCGCCCGTCAAGATTGATTGCCCGGCCAATTTCCGGGTGAAGAAAACATCCGCCGACTTTGTGCGGCTCATCAGTTCTGCCGATGCTCGTTCTGGGAATTGAAACCTCCTGCGACGAGACCTCGGCGGCCGTGATCGAGGACGGGCGTCGCATTCTCGCCAACATTATTTCTTCGCAAGCGATCCATAGCCGGTTCGGCGGAGTAGTGCCCGAAGTTGCAAGCCGGGAGCATATCAAGACAATCGTTCCCATCTACAATCAAGCGCTGGACGCAGCAGGTGTCTCGTTGCAGGATATTGGCCTGATCGCCGCCACCATGGGACCGGGGCTGGTGGGACCGTTACTGGTCGGATTGACATTCGCCAAGGGGCTGGCGTTTGCATCGAACATTCCCTTTGTCGCGGTCAATCACATGGAAGGGCATTTAGCCGCCAACATGCTTGAACATGCAGAACTCGAGACCCATCACTTGACTCTCGTGGTTTCGGGCGGGCACACAATGCTGGTGGAAGTCAAAGAATTCGGCGAATACCGGCTACTCGGCAAGACAAGAGACGACGCGGCCGGCGAGGCGTATGACAAAGTTGCCAAGGTCATGGGACTTGGCTATCCCGGCGGGGCGCTCGTGGACAAGCTGGCACAGCAAGGGGATCCAAGATATCATCGCTTCCCACGCGCCATGCTGAAAGATTCCCACGATTTCTCATTCAGCGGACTTAAGACCGCCGTAGCGCTGCATGTCGAGAGTCTCACCAATCAGCAATTTGAGGAGCATAAAGCTGATATTGCGGCCTCGTTTCAGGAGGCGGCGGTCGCGGTGCTCGTAGAGAGAACAGTCAGCGCCGCTCAAGAGCTGAGGGTCAGCGATGTCACCGTGTCAGGCGGCGTGGCGGCCAATAGCCGCTTGCGGACACTGCTGGCCGAACAACTGCACCGACTCCACAAGCGCCTCTTCTTTCCGTCGTTGCCGCTCTGCACCGACAACGCTGCCATGATTGCTGCGGCCGGCTATTTTCGATTCAAGAAACAAGGGGCGGGGGATTTTGCCGCCGACGCCGTGCCGTATCTCAAGTTGGAGTAGTCATGGGTCGTCAGGAACGCGAGGTTCCCGATCTACGAAACCGTCTCCCCAACTCTGCCAAACCCAACCAGCTTGCGTTGCTTCTCGTCCCACAGCCGGTACCGGAGGGACTTGAGACTGGAAAACAGTCTCAAGGTCGGCGCCGACTGTACTTCGGGCAATTCGTCATGGACCTTGGGTAGATGGTAATTGGGAACACGCGAATCCAAATGATGAATGTGATGATAGCCGATATTACCCGTGAACCACTGGAGAATCCGGGGTAGCTTGTAATACGATCCCCCTTCCAGCGACGCAGACAGGAAATCCCACTGCCTCTGCCGACTCCAATACACCCCATCGAACTGGTGTTGCACATAAAACAGCCATATCCCCCCCACCTGCGCGATAAACAGAACAGGCAATTGAATAATCAGGTACGCTTTGAAACCAATAAGCCAACTCATCAAGACGGCGATTGCGAGAATCCCCAGATTGGTGCCGTATACGCTCAGACGCTCCTTGGCGGTAGTCTTGCCGCGTACAAACCGATATGCGACCAACGTGATATAAAGCGGTCCAAGAAAGAACATCACCAGCGGATTTCGGTACAATCGATACTGAAGTTTAGTCATACGCGAGGCCTCAAGATACTCCCTCACGGTCATCATCCAAACGTCTCCATGCCCGCGCTTGTCGAGATTGCCGGAGCCGGCATGGTGACGAGCATGACTGGCGCGCCAATAATGGAACGGCGTGAAGGTGAGGATCCCGGTCAGCACACCCCAGAATTGATTTGCGCCGTCGGATCGGAAAAACGACCAGTGTCCGCAGTCGTGAAAGATGATGAATATCCGAACCAGAAACCCCGCCGCAATTATACTGATCGGAAGCACCAACCAGATTGAGTACGCCAGAGCATAGTACGCAAGGACCCACAGCGCCGCATACGGAAGCAGGCTGTTCAGTAGTTGAAATATACTTCGGCTGCGATGTGACTGCCGGAAGGCAGACAGACGCTGTCTCAGAGATCTCTCGTCCAGTTTGGGACTTGGAGGGATACTGGGCTGTGTCATTTCTTTCCTTGCCGGTCAGGTGACCGGAGTGAGAGTGTGAAACTTACCGGTAACGGCAGAGCGTTTTCAGCGGGGCCGACTGGTCAGGGAGAATGACACCGGGTGTATAGTCGCTGTAGCGGCAAGGTGCGAAAAAGCTGAGCCCTGTCTGTGTAACACAGGCGGGAGCACTGAGTTCCGGGATCCTCCCCTTATGGCCAATCTCTCTTGACACCAACAAGTCAACTTTGCTCTCTTTTCTCTACTTGAACTATTTTCATGAATGCCGAAAGGAGATCACATGCCAGTCAAGCGCCGACTTGCCGGAAAGACACTACCCAAATCAACCGGACGGAGTGACACGCTCGTTTCTGCGGAAATGCTGACCAGCGCCGTGGCTACGATCAGACGTCGTATTAGACTCGATCGGACCTGGGATATCCCGTACCTGGCCGGCTACAGCCGCAACGGCAAGACCATTTATATCGATCGGCATTTACCAAGAACATTTATGTCTCGGGGAAAGAGAATCGATGTCGATTCCTTCCTGATTCTCCATGAGTCTATCGAGAAAGCGCTTCTGGCGCGGCTGGGGCTGGTGTATCAACATGCGCACCAGGTCGCACTTCGAGCCGAGGAAGCGGCAGTACGGGCCAAGGGAGTATCGTGGCGCGAGTACGACCGGTTCATGCAGCGGTTTGTCAAGGAAGCCGGCGATGAGCGGCTGACTCGAATCCCGCTTGATCTGGATATCAAGCCATACCGTGATGAGCATGACACTAAAGTGTTGGCCGCGATGCAGAAGACACTGCGGCGCGAACGCGCACGGCGCAAGCGCTAACTCGGCCCCCTCTTTGTCCTCTGTCGCAGAATTTGCCGCCACAGCAAAATTCTCTTGGATCAATGTGGAGTGTCCGGTATCTTTGAATCAGAGGAGTTCCCCGCTCCTCTACCCTGACCGCGCACCAACTCAAGGAGGATGCCATGTTTAACATCGCGCGAACATTCCTCGCAACCGCCTTTGGAGTGATCCTGCTCTCTGCCACGCAGATTCTAGCCCAGTGGCAGCATTACGGTCTGGAGAATCGCCGAGTCAATTCGCTGGATTACTACATGGTGACCACACCCAGTCCGGGACTGCTGGTGGCGTGCACCGACAGCGGCCTGTACCGAATCCAGGCCGGACTGCCGGCATCACTATGGTACGTGCTCGGTCTCCCCGGTAAGCCGGTCAATTCGTTTGCCGCCATCACTCGATATCTGCTGATCGCCGGTCTTGATACCGGCGCCCACCTTATTTACCGGTCCAGCGATGCCGGGTTGAACTGGTCTGTCTCCGGCGCCGGTTTTGGCGGCGCAGAACCATTTACGGTGACGAAAATCGAAGCCAGCCCGGATATTCCCAATGTGTACAAGTATGTTCTCGGCACCAGCGGTGGAGGCGTGGGGAGATCTACAAACCTGGGTACAACTTTTAGCGGCGTGTGGGACTTCATGGGATGGTTCGGATTTGTCAGAATGGATTCCCTGCGACCCCAGATTGCGTATGCCGGAGGCATGAGCGGTCTCTGGGGACCACTGCTCATAAAAACAGTCGATACCGGCAAGACGTGGACTCTATTGATGGAAGGGTATGGCGCTCCCGCCAATCCCGCTTACGATATCGTTATCCATCCGACCAGCCCCGACACAGTCTGGCTGGTTCTTGAAAACTGTATTGGGAAAAGCAACGACGGCGGCTACCACTGGACGAGCTACTGCGCGGCCCCAACTTTCCGGTTTCGGACAGTCGAAATTGACCAGAAGCGCCCCAACTACCTGTATGCCTCGGGAGGATATGACCCCGGTCCCCTGACTCTGTTCTATAGCCGGGATGGCGGCGCCACATGGAACAGCATTTCCGATACTGTTCAACTGCAGGACCCCGTAACCGACATCGTGCTTACGGCGGTGGATTCGGTGACCAACCGAATATATATCGCGACGGAAAGAGGTGTCTTTCGTTACACCGAGACCGTCCCGTTCTACAATTGTTGCGTAGGCGAGCGTGGGGACGTTAATGGCAAAGGAATTGTCGATCTGGCGGACTTAAGCGCGCTGGTGAGCTACCTGACCGGCGGAGGGTACGGGCCGCCTTGTCTGGCTGAAGCGAATCTCGATGGCGAGGGAATCGTGGACCTTGGAGACCTGAGCGCGCTGGTGAGTTATCTGACCGGCGGCGGCTACGCTCTGCCGCCATGCCCGCAATAAGCGATTGATTCATTTTGCGTTCTGTCAGGTCTTGATTGTGGCTTGCCACAATTGTGACCTGACAGTACCTGTGTCCGAACGGTGACTTCCCTCACAACAAATTTTGTTGTCACTGCCTTTCTTTCTCCGTACGTTTGCCCGCGCCTGTTGGCTATTTATCGAGCTGACAGATTGCGACGCCCCGAAGCGGGGCTCGCAATGACGTTCGTAAGCAATTGAGATTATGGAATTCCTTGCGACAGTATTCGACTACTTTCTCCATCTCGACAGACATCTCGGAGTGGTGATTCAGCAGTACGGCGTCTGGACTTATGCTATTCTGTTCCTGGTCATCTACTGCGAGACCGGTCTTGTGGTGGCGCCGTTCTTGCCGGGTGATTCCCTGCTATTTGCCGCCGGCGCGTTCGCTGCCGCCGGAGCCTTGGAGTTGGCCATCCTGATGCCGGTGCTGATGTGCGCTTCGATCCTGGGCGACTCCACCAATTACACGATCGGCTACAATTTCGGTCATCGGTTTCTGGCCAACCGGGACAGCCGGATTTTCAAACGGAAATACATCGACAAGACCCAGCAGTACTACGACAAGTACGGCGCCAAGACGATGGTGATCGCCCGATTTGTGCCGCTTGTCCGGACCTTCGCGCCGTTCATGGCCGGGGTCGGCAAGATGAAACCGCGAGTGTTTGCCACTTTCATCGTGATCGGCGCGGTTTTATGGGTTTCGGTTGCATCGCTCAGTGGTTTCTTCTTCGGCAATTTGCCGTTCGTGCGGGATAATTTCGGGCTGGTGATCATCGTGATTATCCTCATATCGATCATGCCGGCAATTATCGAGATCGTCCGCCACCGACGCCGAAAGCACTCCTGATACAAACTCGCAACCGGCTGTCAGACAGACACGCCTGACAGCACCCTCTCACGACCTGAACTGCGAAATCTGACTTGGAAATTTCCACGAATCGTTTATATTATAGACGGGTTCATCCAATAGTGCCTTAGGGAGACTACGATGTTGGAACTGCGTTTTGCAAAATTGCCAAAGATGTGCCGATCGGTACTGATAATCACTCTGCTTCTGCTCTGTCAGGCCGGTATTACCTCCGCCAGCCAGATTACCGTTAGCGGTATGGTGTACAATCTTTGGGATGCTGATACCGTTTTGGTAGTCGGCGATATTCGGATACCTCCCGACAACGACCTGACCATTCTCCCCGGCGTGAAAGTGCTGTTCGATGGTCCCTGGCAATTCCAGGTTCAGCAGGACGCCAAGATCACGGCCGTCGGTACACCGACGCAGAGGATCACCTTCAAACCGCTGCACGAAGGCGACACATGGCGGGGGATGCGGATGGAGATGTGCTGCGGGCTGTCGATTCTGGATTACTGCGAATTCGAGCACGCCTCAGTCGCGGGAACAGGTGACTCAGCGAGCGGCGGCGCGATTTACTTGCGCAAATCAAGTCTGGCAATATACCACTGTACGTTCGACAGTTGCTCGGCTGCCAATGGCGGGGCGATCGCTTGTATCGAGAATTCCAGCCCGCTCATCACCGATGGCCTCTTTCTGCGCAACAGAGCAAGTCTCGGTGGGGCGATTTATTGCGGCGATACCTCCCATCCAATAATTCTTGCGTGTGACTTTGCTTCAAACGAGGCCGAGTACGTTGGCGCGATTTATTCCCTTTACTCAAGTCCGACCATATCACAGAATACCTTTGGCTACAATAGCGCCGACCAAGCGTGCATCATGATTATTGGTCCCGATACGACTATGAGGGTGGAGGGGAATAGAATCTTGTCAGACAGCTCCAACGCGGCCATTCTCATTAATGACGCGGGTCGCTGGAGCGCGGAGATCAGAGGAAACCTGATCAAGGACAATATGGGTGTGGCTATTTTCGCCCAGTATGCCAGCCCTTTAATCGAGGGAAATGAAGTTCTTCACAATAGAGAGGGGCTCTATTTTGTGAACTCGTCATCGCGCGTATCCTGTAATGTGATACGTGATAATGCAGAAAGGGGAGTGAGTTTCTATGATAGCATTAGGTCTCCTACGAGTCTGCTCTTTGACCACAATATCATCGATGGCAATCAAGGATCTGGTATTAGCGGAGTTGGTGGTATGCCCGTTTTCAGGAACAACTATATAACACGCAATGGAAACGGTATCATCTTGAACTATTCCAAAGCCACACTTGAACACAATACGATTTCAGGGAATGTATCGGCTTTTCCTGCCGGAGGACTGATCTCGTGGAATGGACATACTACCGTCAGACATTGCATCATTACGGGAAATATTCCTGATAGCCTTCAAGCCTACTGCAATTACGCTGACAGCATCAAGTTTGACAGTTGCAATATCCCGGGGTCAGGGCCGTTGGGGGTTGGCAATATCGATATCGAACCCCAATTCCGTGACACCGCCAACGGTGACTTCCACGCCATGAGCGATGCCATCATCACCAAACCGCTGGCTTCGTGCGGCAACGAGATTCCGGATTCGATGGAAATCTGGATTGATCCGACTGCAACCGCAGTGATCGATCACTCGCCACTCACTCTTCCAACCGATTTTGCGCTATCGCAGAATTACCCGAATCCGTTCAATCCGTCCACTACCATCTGGTTTTCGATCCCCTATCGAAACCACGTTCGGCTGGAAGTATTCAATTCCCTTGGACAACTGGTCCGAACACTGCGCGACGCCGAATATCCCGCGGGAAAGACCAGCGTGGTGTGGGATGGCACCGACTCGCGTGGAACAAGTGTCTCTTCAGGCGTTTATATGTACCGGTTGATATCAGACAGCCGTACCTTGACGCGCAAGATGCTGCTACTAAAATAGCTGCTCAGGAGTGCGACGTGCGACGGATTATCCTCACCGGCTGTGTAATTGCGATAGCGGCCAGTTTGGGATGCAACAAAAGTGACAAGGTCACCGCTCCGGTGCCGACCCTTTTGTTCAAGGGCGAAGTTTTGGCCTACTGGTGCGCCATCGACGATCTAAGTGGCAGTTATGACCGCCGCTACTCGGTCGAAACCGGACTCCCGGCCGAAATCGACCTTATCGACAGCCGAAACAACACCAGGACGATTCAGACCGACGACACCTCCGGCTTCAGCGTCAGACTTGATACCGGTACGTACAACGTCATCGTACGAACCGCTTACGCTTTCCCGGATACATTTGGGGTCAGACGGATTGTGAAAGATACACTCAGCCCCCTCAAGATCAGGTACGACTACCTCTGGATTGACACCGTCTATGTTTCATTTGTCTACGCCGGGACGACTGATACGGCCAACTACATATTAGAAGCTCGTCGGTTTGCGTTTCTCGACCAGTCGCTTCCCGGAATATTGAATCTTTCGCCGATGACCCGGTTAACGTTTGTGGACGCCATTCGTGATTCATGCGCAGCACAATACCAGATTCGGGTCATGTCGCCGTATGCAGTTTGGGAAGGGATCGACGGGATCAACCGGATCGTCAGACAGAATCCGGATTCCTTCCTGTGCCGGGTCGATGTCCGCCCGGAATTGTACGGCTGTATACCGTAGGGCTGCCTGACCGCCGGCTCGCGTCCTACCGGTTCGTTCTTCGCCCTTGATTGAATTTCACGATTGCCTTCCCGACAGTAATCCCGATAATCCCTCCGGCAATTACATCGGAACTCCAGTGCATGTCGGAATTCATTCGGGAATAAGCAACCAGCGCGGCGATAGAGTAAGCCGTTATCTTGACCCATTTCTGTCGGTAGTGGCTGTCGATCACCGCCGCCACCGCGAAAGCTCTTGTTGTGTGCCCCGACGGGAAGGACACGTGCTCACTGAACGGATCAAACGCAAACTCTCCGGCATTTCGAAACGGCCGCTTCCGGCCGATGATCACCTTGAGAGCCGGCGTGATCATCTCCGACGCAACCAGGCTGGCGGCGAAACCATCAAGCCCGGTGGCCCGGGCATTCGGTTTCTTGAAAACAACGCCAGTCAGATAAAACGTGCTCGATACCGCAAACGGATACTGCCTGCCGAACGGCTCCGCCTGCTTCATCAGTTCATCAACGAACCGGCTGTGATTGCGCTTCACGAATGCCCGCAACTCGAGATCGCTGACCGCCACTGCGCCGATCACCGCCGATGCATATACCGAGAGTCGCTCCCACTGCGGCTCTTTCCATCTTAACGGCGCTGATGTAACATACAGAATGTCCTTGCCGATGGTGTGGGCATAGGTCGTTGAAAACAGGTTCTCAACGCGATAGCCGGCATTGGTAGAATCAAAGCTTGTTTCAGCCCGGGTACAGAATGGAAGCAGGAGAATGGCAAGGATTATAGCTTTACCAAGGCGCATCGGCTCAACTCACTCGTACCGGGGACTCTACGTAGCCCGCTCAAGTATTTGGCACCCAGATACTGCTCGCCGCCACAATCTCCGCCTTGTACGGCAACTGGAGCGGCTCATTGGACTGTGTGAAGAAGAAGAATCCCTTGTAGTTGGTCAGATACCGATGCTTTCTGTAGAGAAACCCGCCCTTTCCTTGAACTACCACCGGTGACTCAACCTTGGCGAGTATCTTGGCAAATTCCTCAGGCGTGAGCTTGATGATCGCCCCCATTGCTTTGATGGCGTTGGCGATTGCGGCGGCCGCAGCGGCTCCGGCTTCGGCTCCACCTCCATAGGCTGCATTCATAGATTCACTCCCGTGTCAGACGGTCCATCTCTTCAACTTTAGCCTGGAACTGTTTCAATGTCGCCAGCACCGGCTCGGGTCTGGTCATATCGATTCCGCAAATCTTGAGTTGCTCGACCGGATAATCCGCCCCACCGTTTGAGAGCATCGTCAGATACTTTTCGATTATCCCGTTCTCCCCGGCCAGGAACTTGGCGAGTATCGCCTGCGACGCCGCATACGATGTCGCGTACTGGTACACGTAATACATATTGTAGAAATGCGGAATGCGGGACCATTTGAGTTTAGCATGTTCGTCCAGCGTCATCGATGCCCCATAATATTGACGGGTCAGCGCTTCCCACAAGTCAGACAACGTCTCCGGCGAAAGCGCGCCGCCTTCTTCAACGATCTTGTGTATCGCCATTTCAAACCGGGCGTACAACACCTGATGGAAGAACGTCCCCATCGTGTTGTCCAGATATCGATTCAGAAGATCGAGCTTTGCCCGCTTGTCACTTGTCTTGCTTAGCAGGTATTCCAGCAGTAATCCTTCATTGAGCGTCGATGCCACCTCGGCCACAAATATCGAATACTGCGCCTTGGGACGCGGCTGGCTGCTATTCGACAGGTGGCTGTGCAAGGCGTGCCCCATCTCGTGTGCCAGTGTGAACATATTGTCAATCGTATCATTGTAGTTCATCAGCACAAATGGGTGGTAATCATAGTTCCCCCAATTGTACGCCCCCCCTCCTTTTCCTTCGGTCTCAAACACATCGACCCACCGGGACTGAAATCCCTTGGCGAGAGTGTTGTGATACTTATCGCCTAGCGGTTGTACCGCTTCGAGCGTCTTGCGGACCGCCTCGTCATACGGCACTGCGACATTCTGTTCGGGGAAGAGCGGGCAGTACATATCAAACGGGTAGATATGCTCCAACCCCAGAATTCTCTTGCGTGCCTCCACATACTTGTGCAGTCCCGCCAGATTTGCCTCGGTCGTATCCAGCAGCGAGTGATACACCGTCAGTGGAATATTCCCGCCATCGAGCGCGCGATGGAGACAACTCTCATAGTGTCGCGCTTTGGTGTAAAAGACATCCTTGTTGATGGAGCTGGACAGCGTTGCGCCAATCGTATTGACATGCGCCTTGTAGGAACTGTGAAATGCGTCGTTGGCGTCGCGCCTGACCCGCTGGCTGCTTGACTCAAGAAGTTTCGCGTAGCGTTGACGAGTCAGCTTGATCTCGTTGCCGGATTCATCGGTGATACTCGGAAATGTCAGATCAGCGTCATCGAGCATGCTGAATATGGAATCGGAACCGCGCGCCATCATGCTGCTTTGCGCCAGCAACTCCTCGACTTCCGATGACCGGACATGCGCTTTGGAGCGAATCAGGTCCTTGACATAGAAATCGTAGTGCCCCTGCTTGGGGAACTGCTTTTCCATCCCCAGCAGCAGGTGTTCGCTGATCGCCAACAGCTCCGGCTCGACAAACGAGAACGCTGCCCCTGCCTCCGATGACAGCATCGCGGCCCGCTCGGTCATCGCCTGATATTTCGAGACGCGATTATCCAAATCCTTGTTGAGATACGCATACTGATACAGATTAAACCCGATCCGCCCGAGCTCCGTGCGCGCCTCAAGGCACTCAAAGAGTGTCTGGACCGATTCTCCCAGGTGCCCGACATATTTGGACGCCGATGCTATAATCTCCCGCCCGCGTTTGAAATCCGCTTCCCAGGCGTCGTCGCTGGCGTAGATATCAGCCAGATTCCAGGTGTATTTGGTCTCTATCTCAGACCGTTGGGGTATCGAAGATGTGGTCGAGCTGCTGGTCGTCATGCGGGTATCCTTGTATTACCTTGTTTGTGGGGAGAATATGGTTTATGGAAGGCGGGAATGCAAGCAGGGAGGATGATCCGTCAATCTTGTAGGTCGAAACCCCTGCGGTTTCGACACCTTCGAATTCGTAGCGCGGAACCCCTTCGTGGTTCTGCGATTCTCATCTATCTCAGATCCAGTGCAGATTGTGTTTCAGTATGCCGTACGCTATCGGGGTCGCGATTGAGATGAATGCATACAGCTTTATCAGTATCCCGCGATTTCTCCTTTGAATAGGGCTTTCACCACCGAATTGGAGTTCGCACTTTACAATTGACTTGCTGTTGTTATACCGAAAGAAATCAAATACGTAGATCGCAATCGATGCGACAATCCCGATCTGCTTTGAGTACTGCCAGTATTCTGAACCGGCAACAATAACGAATATCAGAAACAGACTGGCGGAAGTAGTCACATGTAGAACAAAAGCGGCCCCGAACCCATAAAACTCAGGATCCTTCACTTTCCACCTATCGCGGTAGAAGCACGATACTCTATAGAAAATGTAATCAAATGCTCTGAGTATCAACTTCCCCTCTATTCTTCGACCGTTTCGCGGCTTTCCGCACTCTCGACCAATACCACCACCGGCATTTCTCGAGCGGAAGGTTGGGGTGTTTCGCCTGCTCAACAGCGGCGCGGAACACGTCGTGTTGACATGGATCAACCCGAGTCTTGAGCTTCCGGCACAATTGTTCGTACAGCCTGTCAGCGGATTGTGTCTTGAGCTGGGCGACCGTGGTAATGCCGAGCATCCGTAAATCCTCGACCGTCTTCGGCCCGACCGAGACGAGGTCTGATAGTTTGCGCGTGGGTTTTGATTTCATACGTACAGGTCCTTACAAGTCATCGCGAGGAGTGACCCAGCCTTGGCGGGGGCACGACGTCGCGATCTGTCTGCCACATAACGAGCCGACAGATTGCGACGCCCCGAAGCGGAGCTCGCAATGACGGTCTTGAGCTCTCTCATTGGAATATCCACAACCGCATTATCGCACCCTTACCTGCCGGCCCGCAATCATTTTTGCCCCCCAAATGTGACGGCAATTCCGACTTCCCTGCCCGAAAATCGGTGGACGGGCATCGCCAGCTCATTTAACTTTCCACCATGAGACAGATAACCACCGACGAAATGATCCGCGCCATGCGCGCCAACGACACCCGCTTCGATGGCCGCTTTTATGTCGGCGTCCACTCCACCGGCATCTACTGCCTGCCGTCGTGCAAGGCGCGGCTGCCGAGGTTGAAAAACGTACGGTTTTATCCGACGCGGGAAGACGCGCTCGCCGCCGGATTGCGTGGCTGTAAGCGGTGCCGGTCGGATCGGTATCCCGATGTCCTCCCCGATTGGGTCAAGCGGCTCATCGCATTCATGCGGGAAAACCGCACCGCTCGCATCACCGAGCAATCGCTGGTCACACAGGCAAATGTCAATATCACCACTATCAGACGGCACTTCAAGGCGCAACTCGGGATGACCCCTCTGGCCTTCAACCGCAGGCAGCGGTTGTTGTACGGCAAACATCTGATCGAATCCGGGATGGACTGCCTGAATGCCGGATTCGAGTGCGGGTTTGAATCCTCGAGCGGCTTCCGAAGCGCGTTCCTGAGGCAGTTCGGCAAACCGCCGGGAGAGTTCTATGCAAACCGATAGGAATATCCTTTTCTGCAATCTGCCCAGCCCGTTGGGGGAGATGATCGCCGGAGCGACCGAAAACGGCATCTGTTTTCTGGAATGGCATGATCGCGGCGGCGTGGAGCGAATCAAAGAGCGGGTGACCAAACGGTATAAATGCGAATTGGTCGAAGGGGACAACCGGCACTTGAAATCACTTCCACAGGAATTGACTCAATATTTCGTTGGCGCGCTGACTGAATTCAAGACGCCGATCGATGTTACCGGCACACCGTTTGAGATGGCCGTCTGGAAAAAGCTCCTGCAGATTCCGTGCGGCCAGACGCGCTCTTACGGCCAGTTAGCTGCAACACTCGGCAAACCGGGGGCGAGCCGGGCGGTGGGGCGGGCCAACGGTGCCAACTATCTTGGGATAGTGATTCCGTGTCACCGGGTAATCGAAGCCAACGGCAACCTTCGGGGTTACGGCGGCGGCGTCTGGCGCAAAAAATGGCTGCTGGAACTGGAGAGCGCCAGCACGGGACAGTAGAAGTTGATTTGATGACTGCGTGGCCCACAGCTTGCTGTGGGTTCAACAGTAGTGCCGTCTGTACTGACAGATTGCGACGCCCCGAAGCGGGGCTCGCAATGACGTGCTATTACAGATTCCGCTTCCCCATCACCGCCACCAGCCGTCCGCTCTCGTTCTCACTAGACAGTGGCACTGATTCGTCAAGGTCCCCCAACAAATTGGCAGTCTCAAACCGGCCGGAAAGCTGCACCAGCGCCTGAAACGTCTGAAATGACAGCCGCCGCAACCGCTCCGGGCATTTGTGCACGGTCGTCTCACTGTTCTCAGTAACCGCGAATGAAACCGTCACATCGTCAATTTCCGTCAACGGATCGAACCGATCATTGTCTCCGCCCCAATCGGTAATCACGACCACGCCATCCCGCTCCATCGTCCAGTGTGTCTTGGCGTACCGCTCCCCCACTCCCCAGAAATCGCGCGGATGAGCCGTGACGATCACATACACGCCACCATCATTCAGCAGATCCGCCACACAGTTGAAATTGTCCAGAATATCCTGATTGGTCAACAGATGTGCGAACGACGCGATCAGAATGTATGCGAGATCATATTTCTTTTCACTTCGGTACCACCGCATATCGGCCTCGATCGCATTCATCGCAAGCCGTTCTTTGTTCGCCAACTCCCGAGTGTATGCGATCATCTCCGGCGATAGATCAAGGCCATCCGATACAATCCCCCGCCGCGCGAACTCCCGCGCATGATACGCCGGTCCGCACGCCAGCTCGATTGCCGATTTCACCGGACGACCAAGTTGTTTCTTGGCGATGTGGCAAAGGAAATCAACCTCCCCTTTCACATCGCGGAAATCAAACGCGATATCGTAGATATGTGGCAGTGAATATGTGCGGGTCATAGTATGTAATCGGAAAGGAACTGAGATTGCTTCGTCGTCCCGCGTCCTTCGACTACGCTCAGGATGACTCGCGGGACTCCTCGCAATGACGAGCTCATGCAACTGACACTCCGCATCTACGCTTTTCGTCCCGCGACATCCATTACGAACGGTGAAAAGAAAACAGCATCCGGGTCCTGCTGATGGCCGCGCCAGTCACGGGTTATCGCATCCGCCTGACTCTGGGTCACCAATCCCTTTTCGACCATCACCGGCAACTGGCTTGCCTGGAATCGCCCAATCCACTCCATCACCGGACTATCCGGTCCCCCGGACAGCGTATTCGGCCGATAATCGATCACCTTCAGATTCAGTTCCCGCATCACCGCCGGAAGTTTGACACCGACATATGGATCGCCACCCCCCGCCCGCCACCATTTGCGCATGGCATCGGGAAACAGGTCCCATGCCCCACCGTTCGGAAATAGCACGCATCCCTCGTGCACGTAATCCTGAATGGCCACAATTCCATTCGGTTTGAGAGTGGAAACCAATGGCTCGAGAAATGATTTCGGATCCGGCACAAACCCGATCACCCAGCGGATAAACACGAGATCAAAATGCTCTCTCGGCAATTGGGCGTCAAACGATGTTCCCTCCTGCACTCTTACGTTCTTCCACCCCAGTCTGTGTATTTCTCCTTGAAACCATTCCCGATAGTACGCCGATGGCTCCAGCGCCGTTACTTCCCCCGTTTCGCCGACCCGTTTGCGAATATCCATGCTGACCAGCCCCGGTCCCGCACCGACATCAAGGCACTTCCAACCGCTTCCCACCCCCAGCCGGTCAAAGAATCGCTCCGTCACCGGCCCCCAGACCACATGCTGGAATTTCAGCCGATCAAGTTCCGCGTCACCATCGCCGAGAAGATATTCGTAATCCTGAGTCACGCGTTGTCCCTACCGAAATGTGATACACCCAAGTTCGTCATTGCGAGCCTCGCTTCGAGGCGAAGCAATCTCAGTTAGTTGATTTCTCTTTATCCCACAGCTAGCTGTTGGGCTTTCACGAGTCTGGATTCCCGCCTTCGCGGGAATGACATTGACATCGGCGATCTGTACTCACAGTGTCTTCTTCAGATACTCACCAGTATATGAACCCCTGACCTTCGCTACCTGTTCCGGCGTCCCTGTTGCGAGAATCCGCCCCCCTTCATCCCCACCCTCCGGACCGATATCGATTATCCAATCCGCCGTCTTGATCACATCCAGATTATGTTCAATCACCAGCACGGTGTTGCCACGGGTGACCAGTTCGTTGAGGACAATCAACAGCATTCGGATATCTTCAAAATGCAACCCGGTGGTCGGTTCATCGAGAATGTACAGCGTGCGGCCGGTCGCGAATTTCGACAACTCCGCCGCCAACTTCACCCGCTGTGCCTCGCCGCCGGAAAGCTGCGTTGCCTGTTGACCGAGATGAATATACCCCAGCCCCACATTCGCCAGTGTCAGCAGTTTCTTCTTGAGCCGCGGAATATGTTCGAAAAACGTCAGCGCTTCATCCACCGTCATATCGAGCACGTCGGCAATCGATTTCCCTTTGTACGACACTTCCAACGTTTCGCGATTATATCGCTTCCCTTTGCAAACTTCGCACGGAACATAGACATCGGGAAGGAAATGCATCTCGATCTTGATAATCCCGTCCCCTTCGCATGCTTCGCACCGTCCGCCGCGCACGTTAAATGAAAACCGTCCCGGTTGATAGCCGCGCGCCTTGGCTTCCGGAAGGGTCGCAAACAGATCGCGGACAAACGTAAACAGCCCGGTGTATGTTGCCGGATTAGAGCGCGGCGTGCGGCCAATCGGCGACTGATCGATATCAATCACTTTGTCGATATGCTCAAGCCCCTCGACCCGATCATACGCCAACGCCGGCGTCCGGCTGTTGTAGAAATGCCGCGCCAGCAGCCGGAATAACGTTTCATTCACCAGCGTTGATTTCCCCGAGCCTGACACCCCCGTAATCACCACAAACAGCCCAAGCGGAAATTCAACATCCACCTGCTTCAGATTATTCCCCCGTGCTCCAAACAGCTTGATCCAGTTGCCGTTCGGCGAACGTCGCTCTTTCGGTGTCTCAATCTGGCGCGCACCACAGAGATATTGCCCCGTGATTGACTTCTTCGTCCGCTTGATCTCATCCGGCGTGCCAACCGCTACAATTTCGCCCCCATGTATTCCGGCGCCTGGGCCGAGATCGATCACATAATCGGCCGATTCGATCGTCTCCCGGTCATGCTCTACCACTAACACGGTGTTGCCGATATCCCGAAGTTCCACCAGCGTTTTCAGCAGTTTCCCGTTATCCCGCTGGTGCAACCCAATTGACGGTTCATCCAGAATATACAGCACCCCCACCAGCCGCGAGCCGATCTGAGTCGCCAAACGGATTCGCTGGGCCTCGCCGCCGGAAAGCGTTGCCGCCGCCCGGCTAAGCGTGAGATAATCCAATCCCACGTTCGACAAGAACCCCAGCCGCTCTCTGATCTCTTTCAATATCTGTCGCGCGATAGTCTGCTGACGTTTGCTCAGGTTGATATTGGTGAAATACTTGTACGCCTGTTTCACCGACATACCGCACACCGAGTCAATCGTCTCGCGGTCCAGTATCACCGCCAGTGCTTCCGGTTTGAGTCGCGCCCCTTTGCAGGCCGGGCAGTCGCTTACGGTCATGTAATGCTCGATCCAGTTGCGGACATCGGATGACTGTGTCTGACGGTAACGTCTTTCCAAATGCGGAATCACGCCCTCGAATTTCGCCCGATACGTTCCCGAGCCACGCCCTTTGCCGGAGAGATGTTCATACTCGAACTTGATCTCATCCTTGCCGGAACCGTACAGGATCACCTCTTGCATCTTCTGAGAGAGTTGGTTAAACGGTGTGGAGAATTTGAAATCGTAATGATTCGCCACCCCGCGCAACATATACCGGTACCAGTTGGACATCTCCGCCCCACCCCACGGATGTATCGCGCCCGAACTGATCGACTGCGATTTGTCCGGAATCACGAGCGTCGGATCAATCTCCATCTTCTGGCCGAGACCATCACACACTTTGCACGCTCCAAACGGCGAGTTGAACGAGAATAGGCGGGGCGTCGGCTCTTCGTAGCTGATATTGCAGTTGAGACAGGCGAACTGCTCCGAGTAAAGCAAATCCTGATTCTTGATATTGACCAGCACTGTTCCCTGCCCCATCTTGAGCGCGGTCTCTACCGAATCTGCCAGCCGACGTTTCGATGTTTGCTTCACCACCAGTCGGTCAACTACCGCCTCGATTGTGTGCTTCTTGTTCTTTTCGAGTTCTATTTCCGAATCGGTCTCCAGTACTTCGCCGTCCACCCGGATTCGGACAAATCCTTCCCGCTTGGCTTCGTCGACTATCTCCTTGTGCTCCCCCTTCTTGCCGCGCACCAGCGGCGCCAGCACCATCAGCCGCGTCCCTTCCTCGAAACTGAGCACCGAATCAACTATCTGCTCCACTGTCTGCTGGGTAATCGGCTGCCCGCACTTGACACAATGTGGCACGCCGACTCGCGCAAACATAAGCCGGAGATAGTCATAGATTTCGGTCACCGTCCCGACTGTCGAGCGCGGGTTCTTGGCGGTCCCCTTCTGCTCGATAGAGATTGCCGGCGACAGCCCCTCGATAAAATCCACATCCGGTTTCTCCATCAACCCCAGGAACTGACGGGCATAGGCAGACAATGATTCCACATACCGCCGTTGCCCTTCGGCGTAAATCGTGTCGAACGCCAGCGAGCTTTTGCCGGAGCCGGAGAGGCCGGTGATGACTGTCAGTGTCCCGCGCGGGATGCGGACATCGATATTCTTAAGGTTATGTTCCCGCGCCCCTTTGACATGGAGGAATTCGCGGTTTCGCTGATTGCGGTTTGGATCTATAGCCATCGGTCGGTATTCCTTCGGTAAAACGCAACCTGAAAGATACCCATTCTGTTCCCCTGCTCCAAGGGGAAAAGCAGCCTCAGGAATCACATTGTGGCCTGTGCGAAACGCCGTGCCCCACAGCTTGCTGTGGGTTCATATACTGTGATATCCGGCGCCTCTGCCTGACAGCGGGTGACATACAAATCCTTGTGCGTGGCAGACGTCCTCGTCTGCCAACGCTCTGACTCCTTCTTGATGTTGCCCTATCCCTGGGGTATATTGTCCTATGTCGATATCGGTTACGTTGTGATCGGAAGGTGCTTATGTTCAAATCGACTCTGCTGATCGTATTATTGATGCTATTCTCCGGGTCCGTCGTCGCCCAAAATGAGAAGCCGGTAGAATTATACCTGGCCACCGGCGCAGCCTTTCCCACCCATGATTTCAATCTCCAGTACAATTATGGCTTCAACGGTTCGGTGGGGGTCGGTTTCAGGTTGGCCAACAGCTTCCGCGTGGTGCCGAAGATCGAGGTCCAGCAATTTTCCATCGATCCGAATTATTTTGTCGATACCGTCAGCGGTGGCAACTACACGGCTATCATGACTGGTGTTGACCTTCGATGGTTTACGGATGTTCGCGATTGGTGGTTTGATCCTGTGTTACTTGTCGGCGGCGGTTTGGCCTACGCGCGGGTGACCACGCTCACGGTCGGAGATATCACTTATTATTCTCATAACGAAACAAAGCTCTACTTGAACATTGGCGCCGGGGTCGACATGCGAATAACGCCCAAGATCAGTGCTTTCGTGACGGGCCGATACGTCCGCATCTCGACGGGTGGCACCAAGACCGAGTTCTTCCCTATCAGCGTCGGAATGAGATTTTAGTCGTGTAGGTCGAAACCCCTGCGGTCTCGACATTTTAAACCAACCGAAACCCACCACAAACGGGGGGCACGCGGTTCTTGACATACGCGCTTATTCTCCCCATATTTTGAGCATATCTATACTCATGTTCGGAAGGGAGAGAGTGAGTCATGCCAATCATGCTTCAGTTGCAATACATCGACTTGATTAAACGGTGTTACGATCTTCGCGATTCCTATCCAGAAACGGAACTGACGGCGTTCTGGGGTAGGAAGGGAATGCACGCCAACGGAGATCTGATGGTAGTTGGTCGCGCCGTCAACGGATGGGATGATCTCATGTGGAACAAGAACGAGTTGAGAACACCTGAAGAGATCCACCCTCGTGTAGTAACGGCGCGGCAATCGGCGGAGTCAACAGACAAATGCCCGATGCAATGGGTGAACGACTGCTGGCGATGCAATAAGATCGGGAGCTATAATACCGCACGTTCTCCGTTCTGGCGTGTGATTAGGAGAGTGGCGCTGGAGCTTGGGGTGGCCAAGTCAGAGGAACAATGGCCTTCGTATATCCAATGGACCAACCTCTACAAGATTTCACCGAAAGTAACCGGAAATCCATCAAACGGGCTCTGCGAGCTTTAGAGAGAGAATTGCGGTCATATCCTTGCCACCGAAATAGGACGGTGGATTCCCAAACGAATACTATTTCTGACAGATAGGGATTGGACTGACTGGTTTCTCAATGAATTCAAGGCGATTTCATTGGATAAAGGGACAACCAAGTATGTGCAGTGGGTAGGAACAACGGGTGAGACTTTTGGAAGCCCGATTCGTGTGGTTGTGACTTGCAGACCTGAGAGAAAACCGGAAGACGCGTTTGTTTCAGAAGTTGTCAGGGCCTTCTCATAAGTAGCGAGAGGGGAAAGAAGGATATGATGGCACTTTGCGAAACCATTGAGCGTCTTTTCGGGCGCTGGGAATGTGTCAAGTCTCAGGCCCCTGATGATTCGACCCGTTTACATAGTCGCGTACCCATAGTGACTGTCAGCAGTATGACCGGCAGCCGTGGGCTGGAATTCGGCAAACTGCTGTCACAACGTCTGGACTATGAGTACTTGACGATAGACCATATCGGTCTCTTTGCCGAAGGTAGCGAGTATATTGACAGAATGAGCTCGTTGCTCGACAGCCGATTCAAGTCCAGCTTGCCTGAACTCGTTGAATCAATGGAGATTGATTTTAGCGATCAAGCGAACCATATGAAACACCATTGCAAGATAGTTCTCTGTCTCGCTGAATTGGGTGGTGTAGTTCTGGCGGACTGGGCGGCAAACTACATCCTTGGACCTGAATGTGGCCTTCATATTCGCGTTTTCTGCCCCAATTCAATACGAGCTCGGAATGTTGCGACAGAGTCCGGGCTACCATTGAACGACGCGCGAAAACTCCTAAGGGAGTCACATAACGAAGGATACGCCTTCTTGCTCAAACAACTGCGGTACGATGTCTGGGATGAAACACAATATGACGTGCTGCTGAATTCCGGCTACATGGATTTCGAACGTATGGTTGACATTGCAGTTGCGGCCTCTGAAGCCAAGGCTACGAGCATAAGCGAGAGACGGGTAAAGTTTCTGGCGTCAAACTAGCGGGGTAGCCCTCAGTTCATAGTCGATTTTCGTACCCCCCGCAATTTCCATATCAATTTGCATCAAAATTTCAGCCCCGCCGCATTAGTGAAAGGAGCATTCTGTATGCGCGCGTCCGAAAAGCCAGAATTGTCGAAACCACAGGGGTTTCGACCTACCAACTGGCCGGGAATGTGGGGGGCCCTCTATTGATTTGCCCAAAACGAACCCAATTATCCATTGTGCGACAAGTACTTAATATAAAAAGCAAAGCCAATTCAAACCCAATTCGAAGCCAATTTTGGAGCAGATTGGGCGCGTCCCGCGCTTGACGAGATCATCTGACGGGAAATAAAAACCCCACTCCAAAGAGTGGGGCACGAAGAAATCTAATACGCAATGTCGAAACCCGAAGGGGTTTCGACCTACAAACTACATGCTCTTGAGCACTTCCAAATACCGCTCGGCCCAGAGTTCGCGGCGGTGGAACCGCGTCGCATGATCCAAATACTGCCGCCCAAGATGTTCGCCATCAATAGCGCCGGACTTCAGTTGCAATATCAATTCGGACAGCCGCTCCGGATTGTCGGTCGGAAACCAAAGCGCGCCGCCCGCCTTGTCCAACTCGTTGACCGCTTCCCCTTCGCGGGAACCGAACACGATCGGACGCCCCGATGCCATGTACTCGTACAGTTTCGCCGGGAATGTCCCTTTGGTCACCGGAACTTCTTTAAGCGACTCGATCAGCACATCGCTCGTCTTAAGAAAATACGGTATCGTCTCCAGCGGCTGCGCGCCGAGGAATACGACATTCTTCAGACCGTAATCGCGCACCATCCCCTCGAGCGCCTGGCGTTTCTGGCCATCGCCGACAAACACAAAACAGATATCCGGCTGATCGGTAAGCTGTCGCGCCGCTTCGATAACCGTCTCCAGCGAATGCGCCCAGCCGAGTGTCCCGGCATACAGCACGAGGAACTTCTCTTCCCACCCGAATTTCTTCCGGATGCCGTTGTAGCCCGCACTGATGAACTCACTGCTGAAACCGGATTTTACCGTTACAACGCGGTTGTCCGGCATCCCGATCGCCTTCATGTAGTCGGTGATGCCATCGGTGACCGAGACGATCATGTCGGCTCGGCGGTACAGGCTGTGCATCAGCTTCTTGAGCGCCCGCGTAAACAGCGAACGATTGAGATTGCCGAAATCCTCGCTCGATTCCGGCTGAAGGTCCCGTATCTCGATGATCAGTTTGGCGCGGCGAATCTTGCTGAGGAACCAGCCGATAAATGGCGTCGTCACGGGCGGCGTGGAGGCCAGGACAACATCGAAATTCCCTTTGATACGAAACGAATTGACCAGCGAGGTCAAAACGAAAATGAGAAAGCCGACCATCCGCTTCCCCGGAAACTGATTAGAAGCCGGCAGCACCCAATTCCGATACACCTTAACGCCGTCGATCTCCTCAACATAGAAGAAGGCGCCGCGATACTTGGGCGGAACCACCCCGTCCGGGTAGTTCGGTATGGCGGTCATGACCGAGACGTGGTGGCCGTTCCGGACGAAAAAGCGGGCAAACTCAAAAAGACGCCTTACCGCACCTCTTTCCGGCGGAAAGTGCTGTGTGACAATCAGTATGTTCATACAAATCTTGACTGAAAAGTACGGTCTTGAGAGGGCCTAAGCAAGTCATAAATTTCTCTCAATCCCGCGGCTCAGGTTCGTGCAAAAATCTTGACAAAGTTGTTGCGGCGCAATATCATGGTGAATCGACAGACAAAAATGGGCATTTTTGATGCCTATCTGAGTATAAGATCAAGGAAAGGTAAGCAGCTTTGTTCAAGGAGGTAATGTTAATGAAAAAGCTAATCGTCCTTGCAGCTTTGCTTGTAGCAGTGGTGTTCGTGATTTCCTCGCTGGTTATGGCGCAGGAGAAACCGAAATTCACCTATGTTGGCGACAAAGCCTGCAAAATGTGCCACAAGGCACAACACGAAGCCTGGGCGGCCACCAAACACGCCAAGGCATTCGATGCTCTGAAACCGGAAGAACAGAAGAAGGCTGAATGCACCGCCTGCCACGTCACTGGCAAGACGGCTGCGGATTCGCTGTTGGTTGGCGTGGCCTGCGAAGCTTGCCATGGACCGGGTTCTGAGTACAAGAAGGCGACCATTATGTCGAAGACGAAATTCGCAGCCGACAAAGCCGCGGCAATGAAAGCTGCCGTGGAAGCCGGCTTGATAATTCCGACTGCCGACAATTGTGTCAAGTGCCACAAGAAGGAAGGCAACCCGAACTTCAAGGAATTCAACTTCGAGACTATGAAGGGGAAAGTCCACCCGCTTGCGGTCGTGGCCCCGGCCCCAGCCGCTGCTCCCGCGCCGGATAAGAAATAATTCTACGTTTGTTATGTAGTAAGAGCGGCTGCCACAGCCGCTCTTTTTGTTCTATCCTTCCTATCTCACCGAAACGATCTATGGTTTCTTGAGATTGAATGTTCGAATCGACACCCAGCTGCCTGAGGCGGTCGGAGAAATCAGATCGATAGCGTTCACCGCCATCGTTTCATCCGGTAGATATGAAACCACCGCCTCCTTTACCAGCACCACGCGATGCGCTGATATCTCCCGCGCTACGGTGACATGAGGGCAGAATTGTTTATGCGGCAGCGCCAAATCGAGTCCGGTGTAGAGGCCCTTGTAGAGATCGTCGACGGCGGTGCTCCTTTTGACGCCCCAATAGATTACCGGGCTCTCCGGGTAGAAATCGCCGATCGAGCTGAGTTCTACCTGAAACGCACTCATTGAATCGGTGGCTTGGTGAATGAGGCGCGATATATCATTGATCGGCAGATTCGATTCAAACGGGAATACGACCGTGATGTGCGCGCCGATGATCGAATAGTCCGGATCATAGCGTTCCCTCAACGGCGCTATCAGACGGTCGAGTGAATCAGGAAGCAGAACGACTACCGCATATTGACTGGCTGAACTCCCGGTCGGATCGAATGATTGATAACCAAACGCCATGTACGCTGCTGTCTCCCGCTGTCGGTCTATCGGTGAAACGTGATTTCTGCTCTTCGGTTTTTGGCGCGCCCTTCGGCCGTCTGGTTGGAAGCTACGAAATTCGCTTCCCCGCGCCCGGTCGCCCTTACCCTGTCTGCAGCGACCCCATAGACAACCAGATACTCGCGAATTCGAAGTGCGCGCTTCTGGGACAGCGCAAGGTTGTCAGCCTCGGAACCGATGTCGTCAGTATAGCAGTTGATCTCCAGTTGCAGTTCCGGGACGTAGTTCAGTACGCGGGCTAACTGCTCAAGCCGGCTCTTGTTTTTTGGGTCAACTTCAAACCCGCCCGGATCGTAATCGATATTGAGCACCATCGGCTTGGAGAACATGGTCATGTCAAGACAGCCGCGTGAATCGACAGCCACGCCGGGCAGAGAATGCGGACAGTCGTCCAATCCGTCAGGAACTCCATCCTTGTCGGAGTCGATTGGGCACCCCGTGGCGTCTACGGCCGCACCTGTCGGACTGCCGAGACAGGAATCCAAGTAATCCGGCACGCCGTCGAAATCGGCATCCACCGGACAGCCGTCCACATCGACCATGCCACGCGCAGCGGGTGGAGTGCCGGGGCAGTCATCCAGACCGTCAGCCACCCCGTCTTTGTCGGAATCAATCGGACATCCGAACGCATCGACAACGGCACCTCGCGGCGAACTCGGGCAGCGATCGATATCGTCAGCAACACCATCATTGTCGGCGTCGGTCCGAGGAGTTGCTGTTTTCATTCGGGGTATTGAGACTTCCTGCCATGCAGAGTCCGACCGCCATTTCTCCGCTTTCTGTACTGATCCGAAATGGAAATTAAGCGAGAGCTTCGATGACCATAACCAACGATCCCTGGCGCTATTCACAGCGGCATCGAATTCCGCCCCGCCACCCGTAAGATAATCTCCCTGAATCGCGAGGTGAACCGAAATGCGATCTGAGGCCCTGAACATGATTCGGGAACCGGCCGAGAGGAACAACTCTGACGCACCAAAATCGACCATTTGGCCCCGCACGCCTCTAACTTTGTATGTGGTATCTGCGGTCGGATCAGTGTATTTCCAGATAGCGGCGCCGCCGCCAAGTCCGAAACTCAGATTGAGTCTGCGCTGAGGTGAGAAGAGAATGCGGTGTAGTGACCCGCCGACCCGCATTATCGAGGCATCGAGCGGCGTGGCCGACGTAATGCTGCCAAACGATCCGGTAGACGTCCGCGAAGGATCATGCGAAAGACGGACACGTCCGACGTCGGTGTAGAAGAACCACCGGTCCCCCAGACGAAATCCGATGTCGCCGCTGTAAAGCGTGCCCCGATCAAATCGCAGGACATCGCCTCCGCGCGAGTACAGTAATCCGCCCGAGGCTCCGAGTGAGTATCGATATTCCCCGGTCCAGGCGACAGAGGCACAGAGGAGAACAAAGATGATTATACCGGCGCGCCGCATGGCCCCAAAATTGAGTGACGGGACACTCAAACGCAATCATAAAACCGGAGGATCAGTACAGCTTCTTTATCTCGATTCCCGAGTAGTACCGCGTGAGAATCTGATCGTAGCTCCAACCGTTGCGGGCAAAGCCGATCGCCCCACACTGACACATCCCCACGCCGTGACCATAGCCGCTCCCCTTGAACAGAATAGTCAGAATATTGCCCTGGTCGTCGCGGGTGATTTCAATATCGAATTTATCCGACGGCAGAATCAGTTCCGGATTGGAGGCTCGGCCAATCGCCCACCTGATGCGGTCTTTGTAAAAGCGGTAGGTGTCGTTCTCGGTACGCACGACAAGTCTGCCCACTCTGCCTCCGGCGGTCTTTTCGGCGACCGCGATATCGGTTATCTTGGTCAGACTGATCTGTCGGCCGCGATCACTCGAAAGATACTGCTCAAGTCGTCCGCGTAGCTGTTCCTCTGTGAACTGTTCCTGCCAGGAGAAGTACTTCGACCACGAGCAGGAGGCATTGTCGTCGACCGGCACCAGGTATGGCTGCGATGGTTTGTCCCAGACCTGGGAAATATCGTCCGTCATACCGCCGCACGTCGAATGGTAATACGCGTTGATGAAATCGTCCTGGAACATGGCAACATTGCCGGTCGTCGCATCAATCGCCCGGCTGACCAGGCGATTCTCAATATCCATGCCTTCGTAGAGTTGGTCGGCAACCGTTGATTTCATGTCGAACGGCTCGCCGGCGTACTGCTTGAGATGTCCGACCGCATACGTGCGCGCGGCAATCGCCTGCGCCTTAATCGCTTCGATCTCATTGTCCTCCCGCGGACCGATTTCGGGCGGAACTACGCCGCGCAGGTAGTCTTCCATGTAAACGATATTGATCAGCCTGATATTTCGCCCGTAAGGAACGACCTTGAGGATACCGCGATATCGCCTGTCCCCGAAACGCACGTGAGACCCGGAGCCGCGAGGCAGAAAATTGACTTCGTCCACGCCGTCCTGAATGATGTCGCCGCGGTTGTTCTCGACTCTTAACCGAGCGCCTGAGTTGGTGACCTGCACGTGCTGCGCCGAGTAGAACACCGTCTGCTGCCCTTTATCGAGACACTCAAGAGCAAGAGAACCGTCGGCGTCGACCCACACGCGGTCTTGATTGTCAGACAGAAGTACCCGTACAAATGGCACGCGGATGACTGGGGTGGCCGACTCATCGCTGACCCCCGGGACACTGGTGCAGCTCCAGAACAGCACCAACATCATCAGCCCAATCAGCATGCGGGCGGAATGCTTGAGTAGCGACGCGGGACGGCTAAACGAAAATGCCATACGGTTCTCTCATCCTTGTTACAGCCTGACCGGAGGCTGCACAATCCTGCCGGACACTGGCTCAATACCGGTTGACCGCTGCCGATCGAATTGTGTCGGCAGCGATTCCGAGCGCAGACAGGCTTGGCCCATCATGGCGTAGGCCGAAGCTTCAACCAAGTCCGGGTCAAATCCAAGCTCGGAAACACTGACCACATGATATGGTGCCAGAACCTGTCGCAAGCGACTTACAAGGAAGCTGTTATGAACACCGCCACCGGTCAAATACAATTTGTCGATTCGGGAATCCTTTCTCAGTAATGGCAGCAATCTACGGCGCAGCCCCTGAACCGTAATCTCAAGTCCGGTGGCTATTATGTCGTCTTTCGAGAGTCTCAGAGATCGACTTTGAGCGATAAGATCGTCAACCATTTCCGCGCCAAACAGTTCACGTCCGGTTGATATTGTTCTGCTGCCTGAGGAACTGCGGTTCATGGCAACGCGGAGTAGCGCCCTCGATACCATGCCGCGTGACGCGTAGATGCCGTCGCGGTCGTATTGCTGACCATACAGAACGCGACAAAGCAGATCAGAGACGGCATTTCCGGGGCCGGTGTCGGCAGCTTTGATTGTGAGCCGGGTAGACCCTGCCGGAAAGTAGAAGTAATTCGCCATTCCGCCTAAATTCACGATAAGCCGCGACTGAGACCGATGTCCAAACAGTCGTGCCATCGCCGCCACCGTGATCGGTGCGCCTTCGTTGCCGAGCGCAACATCAGCCTGACGAAAATCGCCGACCACCGGTTTGCCGGTGAGGGTCGCAATCATCTCCAACGAGCCGATCTGGAGCGTGCCGTGCATTCGGTGTCCGAGGAATGTGGTCTTGGCAGGCAGGTGTCGGACCGTCTGACCGTGTGAAGCAATGGCGTCGACCGTGATACCGCGTCGAGCCAGATCAGCTAGAAATCGTGCCGCCGCTGTTCCATAGAACCTGCCAAGTAGATTGTCGAGATAGATGACATGATTAAGTTCAACGGTTTTGGCGTCGCTCATTTTCAGGACCGCATTGCGCAGCCGCAACGGATATTTGACACACTTGCCTGCCAGGTACTTGGTTGTGTCTTTCGCGGCAGAGGATATCCGAAGAACAGCGAGATCGAGACCATCGGCCGATGTGCCGGAGTTCAACCCCAGTATTACCATTTGCTTCCGGGCGAGTAGTTGCTCAAGGGACATATTTATCTGAGGACGGGGCGTCCGAGCTTGATTTTGATGCCGGCCAGCCGTTCCAGCGATTTCCTGATGCGCTCAGTGTCGATTTCACCACGGCGAACTGCTTCGCGGAAGAAATCAAACGCCTGCATTGAAGCTTCCAGGTCCTGACCGAACAAGAGCAGATCATGTCCGGCGGTAAAGGCTGCCACCGTTCGTTCGCCGATATCACCGAGTTCAGCTGCTCCGGCCATACACAGATCATCCGTTATGATTGGACCCTCGAATCCAAGCGCATCCCGAATCAGCTCGGAGATCATAATCTCTGAGCCGGTGGCGATACGGCTATCGATTGCCGGAACGCGCAGATGAGTGGTCATGACCAGATCGCAACCTGCCGCCACACCGGCCGCGAACGGGACTCGTTCGCGTTGCTCCCAGACGATGCGGTCGTAGGCAGCGATTGAAGTACGAAGGTGGGGGTCACTTTTGGCGGCACCAAGCCCTGGGAAGTGCTTAAGACACGACAGGAGGCCGGCACTACAGGAGACGGCCACGGCCGCTTCCACAAATCGGGCGACCTGCTCCGGCGTATTGCCATAGCAGCGGTCTCTAAGGCAGCTGTTCTCGGGGTCGAGGAAAATGTCGGCTACCGGAGCTAAGTTGATGTCAATGCCTAACGCTTCCATATAGACTGCAGCCCGCGAATATTGCTCCTCAAATCGGGTGGCTAATTTATCCTGCCCGTATTCCGAAGCCGCGCGGTATTCAACCGGAGCACCCTTGAGGCGGCAGACGCGTCCGCCCTCCTGATCGATCGCAATCAACGGCGAGCCGTCAGCGCACCGGCTGCGGATCGTCTCAATATTCTGACGGGCCGCCAGATGGGTCGGGCAATTATCGGCAAACAGAATGACTCCGCCTATCTCCTCTTCAGAGATAAACGTCAGGAATGTCTCTGAAGGGATTTCGCCGGGAAACCCTACAAAGAACAACTGACCAATCTGTTTGATCACGTCACGCATAGATATCCGTTTCTGTGTGCTCGTCGGGACAGCCTGCGTTCAATGTCCTTGCTAAATTGTACACACCAGGTTCTTCCCGGACCCTTTGGCCCGATATAAGGCCTGGTCAGCGACTGAGACCAGTTCTTCCTGCGACCGCCCGTTTTCCGGAAACGAACTGACGCCCACCGAGACGGTGATCTTCAGCTTTCCGACCGGACCGGCGTCGATCACGTTCTTTTCCACCTGCTCTCGGATACGTTCGCCGATCTGTGACGCTTCGCCTTGAGGTGTCTGCGGCAGAATGATGACGAATTCCTCGCCTCCGTAGCGGGCGAAAATATCAACATCCCGGATGCACTTCTTCACAATCCGTGACAAGTCCCGCAGGACAATGTTCCCGATTTCATGGCCGTACGTATCGTTCAACTTTTTGAACCAATCGATATCGACCATGATGATCGACACCGGCACATCGTACCGGAGGGCGCGCTTCTTTTCTTCCTGAAGCTTCTGCACAAAATAGCGATAGTTGTAGGTCTCGGTCAATTCATCAATTGTAGTCAACTCTTCCATCCGCTTGTGCAGTTCGGAATTCTCGATAGCCAGCGCCGCCGACCGTGCGACGATAGTGAGCATTTGTACATCCCGTTCGGAATAGTAATCGGCCTGTGAGCTTTCCGCCACCAGGAGACCATGGGTCTGATTGTGAGAGATCATCGGGACTATCATCACGGCCTGAGCATTCGGTATGAGCGTCTGGGTGTCGGTGCGCTCCCGGATATCCCGCAGCCGGACCGGTTCCCCCATCACCGCTACTTTGCGCACGAGCTCGATAGTCTGGGCTTCAATCGCCTTCAGGTGGAAATTCTGCCGCCCCTCAACCGAGCGGGCGCGGTAGTAGAAATGTCCCCACTTGTCTTTCAAGATCACGGCGCAGGTTTGATACTGAAGGGTGGCGCACATGATCCGCATCACCTCGCGAATGACGCCATCATTATCGAGCAAGGCCGCTAGGATACGGGTGTTCTCATAGATCATTTCCAATTGCGCCTGGGACTTCTCCAGTTCTGAGGTCCGCAGGTTCAACGTATCGAACAGCTTCATCAAACGGGTCTCGGAACGACGGAGAAAATCACTGACATAGGAGATTCCCAGCAGCAGCGCCCAGAGCAGACCGATGCGCATGGTGACGTCTATGGAACTGTCGACGCTGAGATCCGGCCATATGCAGATCAGATAAGAACCGGTGGCCAGGAAGGAAATGAAGGCGGCAGACCAGAACGTGAGCACATAGGCCGCCACCGATACCGTCAGGTAATAGAGCAGAAAGAACGATGAACCGAGTCCGCCGGTGATCGAAATGTACACCGGGATGAACAGCAGATCGTAGATGATCGCAGAGAGATACGCCAGCTTGAGATCAAAGCGCTGCTTCGCAGCCGCGGCGAATACGCTAAGATGAAGGAAGTATGTACAGACCAGAATCAGGACCAGTTGCCAGTCCTGACCGGATTTGTACTGGTCCACCATGAACCAGACCAACCCAACAAAGGTCATGACGCGGGTCAACAGATAAATTACGTCGACTCGCGGCAGCAGGCTCTTGTGACGGTCTAAAAATAGCTGCATAGCTCAGACAGATATAGTTCTTCCCCAGTATTATCGGCTAATTTGGCGGTTTGTTTATTGTCTGGGAAGGGGTTAGGGGTGAACCGCTGGCTTAGAGCGGGCACTGAACGACGCAAACTGCCTGAGCGAAAGCGCGACCACCCCGAGGCTGAGCACCAACAGAATTATGTCGGTGGCGGCCAGGGTGACATTCCCAGCGGGCAGATAATCTACTACGAGCGCGTAGCTTAGAGCGCCGATGGTCGTCGCGATCATGATTAGCGCCGGAATGAGGGTAAACCAGCTTGGTTTGCCGGACCGGTGCAGCCAGACGGTTACGGCTATCAAGCTCAAAGCGGCCAAGAGTTGATTTGACGAGCCAAACAACGGCCAGATCAGTTTGTAACCATTGCTATACGCCAGCAGAAACATGAGCACGACACAAAGCCCGGAGTTAAACCAATACTGTCGTAAGAGAAACGGCGGTTTCGCAAACAGGCTTTTCCAGAGTTCTTCGAACAGGTAGCGGTTGAGCCGAACGGCGGTATCAAGAGTGGTAATGACAAACCCTTCGACCACCAGCACGCCAATCACCGTGCCAAAGGCTACTGGGAATCCGGTCACCGAATTCAGAAGATGACCCATCGACAGCGCAAATGCCAGAATCGGATTCCCCGCGCCGACCTCAGGCCAGACCACTCTCAGATAGTCATCATATCCAAGCGAGGAGCCAATGGTAAGAATGACCAGTACGGCCAACAGCCCTTCAAGGAGCATCGCACCGTAGCTGATTGGCCGAGCCAGGCTCTCCCTGGCAATTTGTTTTGACGATGTTCCGCCCGAGACTAATGAATGAAATCCGGAGATGGCGCCACAGGCGATCGTTATAAATAGGAACGGCCAAACCGGACCCATCTTGGCGGCGCCGACTGCGTAGTTGGTCATTGGGTAGGAAAGCGTGACGCCTTGAAAACCGCCGACCAGGATGCCGATAAACATGGCGATCATCCCGCCGTAGAGTATCTGAACATTCACAAAATCGCGCGGCTGAATTATCAGCCAGACCGGCGCCTGACAGGCGAACATAGTGTAGACGGATATTATCACCATCCAAACAAGCGGCGAAAACGTGATTGGATATATAAAGCCAATCCAGATTGATCCGGCCGCCAGCGCCAAAGCGATCAAGTAGGCAAGCCAGGCCTTGATCCCCCTTCGAACCAGCAGGAAGCCGAACAGCGGCGATATGAGGGTAATAATCACCACCGACATCGACGCTATCCCGCCGATCACGCCGTTCACCTGGCCATCGACAACTCTCGTCCGAAGCAACGTCTGGTCGGCGGGCAACTGAAGCCGCTCAAGCGGCCAGAGCGATGTAAGTGATATGGATGTCAGTGACAGAAATGCGGACGTAACCAGAATTATCATGATGATCGTGAATAGAATAAACAGTAGGAATCCGGTTGGGCCGAGCGCTTTGCGCGCAATTTCCGCCATCGAGCACCCTCGTTCCCGAATCGAGGCGAACAGTGCGACAAAATCATGCACGCCGCCGAACAGGATGGCTCCGAACACAACCCAGAACCAGGCCGGACCAACACCGTACAGAATGCCGAGCGTCGGTCCGACAATCGGACCCGCACCGGCTATTGTGGAGAAGTGATGTGCAAACAGGACCGGCGGCCGGGTGGCGACAAAATCTCGTCCGTCGTGCTGTGCAATTGCCGGAGTGGGGCGGAGGTCGCTTACCCCGAGAATGCGGCTTATATACCGGGCATAGAATCGGTAGGCGAGATAGAATAGGACGATAGCTCCAAGAAGGAATACGAGAACATTCATGATGTCTCACTCACGTAATCACCGCTGCCGTTCTCCGAACATGCTCACGGTAAAGATACAGAATCTGCATCACGTGGCAAGTGTGGAGTTGCTGTGACGACCAGGGAATCGGGGCGTCGGAGCACATTAATGCTGCGCGCCGGATCCCGCCAGGTAACCTGTCAAGACTGGCCGATTCGGCGTTAACGGACCCTGCAACCCCACCGCCTACCTGGAGGTCAGCGTTTCTTTAGCAGGTCGAGGCCAAACCAGATAAGAGCTGCCGGATCAAAGTTGTACGACGCCATGATTCCATGAGTCATTAAGTGATCAGGCATCAGCACACGCCCGCGCTCAGGATCGTTCGGGAACAGCTCGAAGTACTTTCTGGATACCTGGTAATTCAGTCCCGAATTCGGCAGTTTGAATTCGATTATGTCGCCAAAGCAATTGCCGCCCTGCGCCGAAGGTATCCCTGCAATTTCGGCGCCGGCTTGCTTAAGGTAGAACATGACCGTGAAAGCGGCGCTGAATGTCCCGGCGTCACATAATACCAACACGTTGCTCGGCTTATAGTAGCCGCTATAGGTTCCGGACTTGTATTCTTCCTGGAAAGTCGGCATTCGGCCGACCATTTCCTCGAATTCCCGTCTAACGTGTTCCGCACCAGACTGGTCGCGTTCAGTAATATCGCCGGCAAAATCATAATCTTCGGCGGTGAGTGGAATTGGTCGATTTGCATTGATTTCACCCAAGGTCGGAGACGGAAATTTCTCGAAGTATTCCGGAGAGTATTTCGTGATTTCTGTGGTTGTACCTTTGACGGACAAGATCGCTTCCTTGCCGTAGAGGAAATAGACAAGGATATCGCCGAGCAACGAACTGCCCCCGCCGTTTTGGCTCAGATCGACAAGGAGGTTCTTGGTACCCGATGCCTTCATGTCCTGAACCATAGACCGGAAAAGCTCAGTGGCCGATGGCAAACCCAGGATCACCTCGCGGATATCCGCCGGTGGCACAGCCCCATGGTACCGCTGATAGACCGCCCGTGCCTGATTCTCTCTTTCGGTGATTCCGTATGAGCGCCAGATCTCGAATGCTTCTCGGTACCCGGACAGATCTCGTATTGCCAACATACACGTCTGGTGCGCCGAATCCAAGAAACGGTAGAAAACATCGGTACGCTGCATCCTCTGCATGTAATCACCAAGTAGCGCCGGGTCGCTCGTCTGGGGAGATATGAACGATGCGTAATCAATACGATCCGGTATTGCGAGTGCCATCATCGTATCCTTACCGGTTGAGAGGCGAAGACCAATCCGTATTGAATCCGCCCGCGCCCATTCAGGAATCAGCATTCTCAGAGATTGCGCATACCATAGCAAACCCTGCCCTCCGAGGTCGCGATACAATAAATATTCATTGTCCGCTCCCCTTCGCTGCCGATATCGCTTGACTATATCCTGAAACGACACGCCCTCGACCGAAACGAGAAGCGCCCCCAACAGACTGCGATGATCTTGCGCGAGAACTGCTATTACATAGAGGCCGCTCGTAGAGGTTTCGAAGTACAGGGGTATGCCCTTGGGAGAATAGGGATCGCCTGAATATAGCCTCATGACCATCGTATGAGCGTCTCCAATGGAGGCAACAAATGGTTCGAGGAGCATGTTGAACTCTTCTTTGGTCATCCCGGAATCAGGAATAGCCTGCAACGCATGCTGAAAGTGGCGCTGATACGCTATTTTCCCTCCGCCGTGCGAATAGGGGTCAGGGTGAACGCTCTCGATCGTGCGCGCCAATTGTCTGGTGTCTTCAATCAGCGCTTCTCTGGATAACAGTTGAGTCTCCGCCTGCACTACCAGTCCGCTACACACCATTGCCAGCGATAGCAATATGCCCCTCCTACTCATACATCTTCTCCTATACTTGTCATTAGCGTAAGTGAATCGATTTTCAATTGCAGAGTCATTCTTAAGAGATTCCTGTAGTCAGAGAAATAATCTTACCCCATCTCCGAGATGCAGAACCGCATGGAAGGATATACGACAGGCTGTGGCAGAAGTTGCAGGGTCAGCGGCGTCTGTTTATTGGTAGAGGATATAGAGCCCCACGACCCACGAAGTGCATCAGCCCGCCTTTTTCTTCTCCGCGTGAGTGATCATCTTTGGGGGCTGGCCCTGTGTAATCGTCTCCTCGGTGATAATCACCTCGGCGATTTCCGGCTGAGACGGGATATCAAACATGATTCCAAGCATGGCCTTTTCGAATATCGAGCGCAGCGCCCGCGCGCCGGTCTTCTTTTCGCACGCCATCCGGACTGCCGCCCGCAACGCTCCCGGCTCAAACTGAATCTTGACCCCCTCAATCTCCAGAAGTCGCGCGTATTGCTTGGTGAGGGCGTTACGCGGTTCGGTGAGAATGCTGAGCATAGCGGCTTCGTCCAGTGGCTGAAGTGCTGCTACAACTGGTAGTCGCCCGACCATTTCGGGTATCAGACCGTATTCGATCAGGTCCGCCGGAATAACGTGCTTGAGAATCTCATCCGACTTGTGGTCGATATGTTTCTTGTTGCTCTCAAATCCGACAATCCGGCTCCCCAGACGCCGTGCCACGATCTTCTCCAGACCATCGAACGCCCCGCCGCAGATGAACAGAATATTGCTCGTGTCAATCTGCACAAACGCCTGCTCCGGATGTTTCCGGCCTCCTTTGGGCGGGATATTGGACACGGTTCCTTCGAGAATCTTCAGCAGCCCCTGCTGGACGCCTTCGCCGGAGACATCGCGCGTTATCGATGGATTTCCGTCCTTGCGGGAAATTTTGTCTATCTCATCGATATAGATGATTCCGCGCTCGGTCTTGGCAGCGTTGTAATTCGAGGCCTGAAACAGACGGACCAGGATGTTCTCAACGTCCTCGCCGACATAACCGGCTTCAGTAAGAACTGTAGCATCGGCAATAGTGAACGGGACTTTCAGGAATCGCGCCAGCGAGCGGGCAATCAAGGTCTTGCCGGTGCCGGTCGGACCAAGCATCAGGATGTTGGACTTTTCAAGATCAACATCCGCATCGTCGTGTGGCAACGCGGCATTGCGCCCCTTGACCTGGTAATTGATGCGCTTGTAGTGGTTGTATACTGCCACCGCGACTGTCCGCTTGGCTTCTTCCTGACCGATAACATATTGATCGAGGAAGTTCTTGATATCTGCCGGTCGGGGCAGATCGTGGATTTCATCAGCGGTCTCGACATCCGGGGCGCTTACCAACAGATCGGCACAAAGCGCCACACATTCATTACAAATATACGCCTCATGTCCGGAAAACAGTCTCTTGACCTGCCCGTACGGTTTGCCGCAGAAAGAGCAGCGGTGCGGCGTCCGCGATGTTGGCGTGTTGGCGTGTGTCATGGACTCCTGTCAGTATCTCACTTTATGTGTCGACACGATAGCGAGACGGGAATTGCTATTTCTTTTCCTGGCGGCCGAACTCGTACACTTTGTCAATCAAGCCGTAGTTCCTGGCTTCCTCCGCCGACATGAAGTGGTTTCGGTCCGTATCCTTTTCGATTTTCTCCAGCGGTTGCCCGGTATGCTTGACCAGCAGCTCATTGAGGCGCTCTTTGGCTTTGGTGAACTCCTCGGTCATGATGACAATATCAGACACCTGACCCTGTGCTCCGGCGCTTGGCTGGTGGATCATAATTCGACTGTTGGGTAGCGCGGAACGTTTGCCGTTGGTGCCGGCTGCCAGCAGAAATGCCCCCATCGAGGCCGCCAGCCCCATGCAAGTCGTATGCACATCCGGCTTGATAAACTGCATGGTGTCATAAATCGCCAATCCGGCTGAGACTGAGCCGCCCGGCGAGTTGATGTAGATAAAAATATCCTTGTCAGGGTCTTCGGCGTCAAGGAACAATAACTGCGCGATAACAAGGTTGGAGATGTTGTCGTCGATCGGTGTGCCGATGAACACAATGCGATCCTTGAGCAGCCGCGAGAAGATGTCATAGGCGCGCTCGCCGCGTCCGGTCTGCTCCACCACCATCGGAATGAGGTAATTCGATTTCAGTTCATTTTCAGCCATAGTATCCTTCAAAATTCTGGTCTCAATCGACCTTGCGTCATTAGTCTTATCCACTGACCTTCGCTGGAACCATCCGGGCTTTCTCCATCAAGAATGCCATCACCTTTTCCTCAAGCAGGGATTCGCGCAATTCCTTGAGCCGGCCCGACTTGCTGAGGGTCTCCTGTGCCTGCTCCAGAGTGATGCTGTTCCGTGCCGCAAATCCTTCTATCCATTTTTCGGTATCTGCCGGTGAAACTTCAATCTTTTGTTGCTCCGCCAGACTGTGCCAGAGCATGTCCCAGCGTATCGTTTCGATCCCCACCTGACGATAATTCTGCCGAATCTCCGCCTCGACCGCGTCCGGATAGTTCTTCTTGAAGTCCTCGACGACGGAATCCAGGTAGTCATTTACCATCCCGTCAGGAATCGGAATAGGGTTCGTTTCGCAAATCTGGCGGACCAGCTCCCGTTTCTGTTCTCGGCGAAGGTCATCTTCCCGACGCTTCGACAGATCTTCGCGGATTTTGAGCCGCATTTCGAGAGCGGTCTGCGCCACTCCGGACTGTTTGGCAAACGCGTCGTCCACTTCCGGCAGAATCTGCTCCTTGATCTGCTTCACGGAGCACTCGTAAATGATCCGAGCCCCTGCGAATCGGCTATCGGAGTAATCGTCCGGATAAACGACCTCGATCTGCTTCTGATCTCCGGCTTTTGTGCCGAGAAGTTGTTCCCTGAATTCCTTCACCGTCATCTTATTGCCGAGATCGATTTGGGAATCAGGAAAATCGGCAGTATCCAGAGCCATTTTCGGATCGGCGATCTTCGTCATATCTGCGATGACAATATCCCCCTGGCGCGCTTCCCGGTCAACCAATCGAACATCGGCGTGACGCTTGCGGAAATACGCCATCACGTCATCAACTTCTTCATCCTTGATCGTGATCTCGTGGGTGGGAACTTCGAGCTTGTCAAACTTGACAGTCGGGACTTCCGGAAAGACCTCTACCGTCGCCGTATAGGTGAAGCCGCCGTCGTCGTTGAAGTTGAGATTGGTCAGGGTCGGACGAGACGCCACATTCAGCGTGTGTTGACGAACCGCCTCAGGAAACGTCGCTTTTATGAGTTCGTCAACAACATCGGCTTTGACTTCGTCGGCATAGACCGTCTTGATCATGGTCATCGGGGCCTTTCCTTTCCGGAACCCCTTGAGTGTGACGGACCGTTTCACCTCGTCGAATTTCTTGTCCATTTCGGTCTGCACGCGATCCGGCGGGACCTCTATCGACAATTCCCGTTTAAGCCCTTCACCCTGTTTGACTTCAATCTTCACAATGTCATTCCTTCAAATCCTTAACGGATATTCGTAACTCCGGTGCCGGTGGACTAATCCATATCGCCAGCCGGAACAGCCCGCGCACTGTTCTCTGCGAAAGGGGGGAGTCGAACCCCCACTCCTTAACGGAACTGGATCCTAAGTCCAGCGCGTCTGCCAATTCCGCCACTTTCGCTCGCTTACGGGGCAACAACTTACAAAAACTCTTCCACCGTTGCAACCGGTGATTTACCGTTCGATCAAGAGCGGATAAGCAGAGCGAATGGAAGACTCTGCTCCGATCAGCTTCACCGAGAAACGTAAAGTCTCGGAACCTGTTATCATATTGAATGTTACGTCGACAAAACAGACCGCCGGGCTAGACTAAACCCGGCGGTGGGAAAAGTAGGCGAACCTGGGTAAGCTAGAAGGTCTGGCCTACCTGCTATGGAATGACGAACCGGTGCTGAAATTGTTTAGTCGTCTATCGGTACTTGCATCCGCCCAAAGCAGAAAGACGTGGGGCGAACCCCACGTCTTTCATTCAAAAGTCCTAGCTACCAGGCCTGTAGGACGCTTAACCGGAACAAGATGAGTAAGATCCAGCTAGACTGCCACGTTCTGATGCTGGACTGCGTTCTTCAGCGCCTCCAGAGCTGCGACCACTTCTCGCGACGCCTGCTCGGCGTTCTCGAGCAATTTCTTTGCTCCTTCGCGATCGTTGCTCGCCTTTGCCCTGACCGCTTCGTTGCCCAATCGGTGTACTCGCGCGTGTGAATCTTCAATGTGCTTAAATTCCGCATAGTGGCCATATTGGTCCCGACCGTCACTATAATACCACTTGCCAAATCGGCAGGCCGTGTGATCCCCGGCCTTCCACGAATCCACCGTTGACCTGCCGCCAACAACTTTTTCCAGGTTCTGGATGTATCGAATGTGGTCTTCCTTGGCCAACTGTAATATCCCCAGATTACCCCCTACCAGTTTGAATCCCTGCGTGACTTGCCGCATCGATTCGGCTTGCCGATTGAGTTCCTCGGCGGCCGCGGCAGCCTGATCGGCGCCGGAAGCGGTTTCCCTGGTGACGCTAGTGATCTGCTCTATATTCTTGGATATCTGCTCAGCTGCTGTTGATTGCTGGTCAGTCGCGGTGGCCATTTGGGCGATCATATCGGTCACGCGCTGAGCCATGGACACGATCTCATTTAGGCTGCTGCCGGCCTTGTCGGCCAGGTCGCGCCCCTTGTCAACTTGCTGGATTCCCGCTTCCATGCTGTGAACAGCATCCTCGGTCTGCTTCTGAATACCTTTGATCATCTCGGTGATCTCGCCGGTCGCCTTACCGGTTCTTTCAGCAAGTTTCCTGACCTCATCTGCTACTACCGCAAAGCCGCGTCCCTGCTCGCCGGCGCGAGCCGCTTCTATAGCCGCATTGAGTGCCAGCAAGTTGGTCTGGTCGGCGATATCGTCAATCACGCTGATGATCTCGCCTATCTGATCCGCTGAATCGGCGAGCTTGGTGATTGATTCAGCTGATTGCCGAACAACATTGGCAATCGTCTGCATTCCCTGAATCGTATCATTGACAATCCGTCCGCCGGAAATCGCTGTATCGGCGGCTCCCTTGGCGGTAGTGCTGGCCTCGCCCGCATTCTTGGAGGACTCCAGAATCGTTGCGGTCATCTGCTCTACTGCAGCAGAGACCTGACTGATCTGGTCAGACTGATTTCGTGCACCATTTGACATATTCTCTGATGCTGCCGCTACCTCGGTGGCTGCGGTCACTAATTCACGAGCATTGTCAGCAATTTGCCGGATCATTGAGGAGAGACTGGTGTTCATCGACAAAAAGGCGTTTCCCAGCACGTCATGACCCGATCTCGGCTGTACCTGAACTGTCAGGTCCTGAGCGGCGATACGCTCCGAGATATGAGCCAATTCCTTGACATAGTCGGTCAGCTTTCGGAAGGAGTCGGCGAGTTTGCCGATTTCGTCCTCTTGGTGAAGTTCGATAGTGCGCCGTATATCGCCTACCGCTACTTCTTCGGCAACTTGCGTGATTGCGGCAATTGGTCGAGCGATGCCGCGGGCAATGACCAGGGAAATGAAGCTGCCCAGGAATATTGCGGCGAGGACAAATACCACGGCGAGCGTCATAGCCGAAGTCTCAGACGAAGCCATTACTTGCTGGTACATTCCTGCCAGATCGTCACACCCCTTCATAAATTCGCTGGTCGATGTCGCGGCTTTCTTGCCTACCTCTTCCTGCCGATTCTTTGTTTGTACGAATGTATCAAAAGCAGCCTGATATCCCTTCGCAGCGGCTATCACCTCCGCGTACTGCGTCTGGCTGGAGCGTGCCCGTCCTGCAACATTCTCGCAGTGGTTTATTAATGCCGCGATCTGGATTCCAACATTCTCTACATAGCTCTTGTTATTTGAATAAAGCCCGTTACCACGCATAACGAAATTTTTCTCGTGCCGGCGCGCTTCAAGGATGTAGTTCATCATCTGAAGGCCCTGTGTGGAACCGATCTGCTTGGCGGTCTTCTCGACCGTCCGGGCGTTCTCCACCATCTGACCGTCGGCCTTCTTTTGATCGTTGTAGAGCGCAACGTACTGTTCCATAGCGGCTTTGTAGTCGTCGGCATGGCCTCTCACGTCGTCGAAAGCGCTTCTCTGGCGCCCATCAGTGCACCGGGCGCGTGTTTCGTCGATCGCGGAATAGACCAGATTCAGCAGACTGTCGATCCGTTTGATCTCCTTTAGGTCGCCGCTGATCCTGAAGTCGGCCAGCGCTACCGAACAGTCCTTCCCCGCCCGCGCGAGAGAGTTTACCTTCTCTAGGTTTACCGACGTCGATTGCACCGTGCGAAAACCGCTGATGCTCACCCATCCGGCAATTGCGGCGAGCAGAAGTACTGCGCCGAAACCGAGATACAGCTTCTTTGCAATCTTGATGTTTTTCCAGGACATTACCGCCCTCCTTTGATATTGTTCATTTCGAAACCAACCTGCCACGAGTGTACTAAAACTCGCCTACATTCTGCATTCGAGTTTTCCTCCCCTGCGCGACCGTTGCTCTCGTCCAAAACACCGGACAGGAGAGCCCACGGTTGATGATACTGAGTCCGTACCCTTACTTCTCTCCTTCGGCACTGTGCGTGGAAGTTCGATTGCAGGTGACTGACACTTGCCGAGATTACGACGATGATTCCTTTGTAAATGGATACATTAGGCCCATTCAACGTTGTTTTGACACACAGTCAACAGATGGAATGCATCGATCAGTGAAATGTCGCACTGTTATCGTCCTGAAAGGTGGACGCTTATCTATATGTGCAAGGGTTGATACCATCCATTTTGTTCTGATTACCATGAAATGCATCCAGAAAGATAATAGAAGAGATAAGGTGCCCTTTTTGTGAGCATTTTCTCGGACGTGGTTGCGGGTTGCCGCATAAACTGGAAAAAGAGTCGCGCCAAGTTGGCATCAACTTAGCGCGAGCCTTTAGTAGAAGGAGAGAGTCTTGAGCGGCGATTCAGCCTATGCCGTCACCAACTCGGTCTCTTCAATAGCGCTGTGCACATCGGTGGCGATGCGCGAAATGTCGAGGAACAACAACAGCCGTCCTTCCAACTTTACCACCCCACTGATGTAATGCTGATCGACGCCCGTGACTATCGCCGGCGGCGGCTCTACCGTGCTGCTCGGGATCCGCAATACCTCGGAAACGGCATCGACCACCATTCCAATGATGTCTCCCCTGACGTCACAGACCACGATCCGGCTGTTCTTGTCCCGCTCCTTGTTCGGCAGGCCGAACTTGGTTCGCAGGTCGATCACCGGAATCACTTTGCCGCGGAGGTTAATGACCCCTTCGACATAGTGCGGCGCCTGCGGGACCTTGGTAATCTCCACCATCCGGTTGATCTCCTGGACCTTGAGGATGTCGATACCAAATTCCTCCGATCCCAGATTGAACGAGACCAACTGAATCAGATCGTCGCCGGCTGTCCCTTTATTGTTTTCAAACATAGTCCTGCTCTCCTTCTCATTCCTGCAAATGCGGGAATCCAACTAGGCCGGATTCCCGCATGGCATTGGGAATCTCTACGCGTTGATCCGGAACTTGGCCACTACCTGCTGCAGACCGTCTGCTTGGCGGTTCAACTCCTCAGCTGCAGCCGCCGACTGCTCTGCGCCGTTGGCGGTCTCACGCGTCACCGAACTGATATGCTCCAGATTCTTGGATATCTGCTCGGCGGCCGACGACTGTTCCTCTGTCGCGGTCGCGATCTGACTGATCATTTCTGTCACCCGCTGGGCCATGGTCACGATTTCAGTGAGGCTATTGCCGGCGCGATCAGCGTGCTCGCGTCCCTTGTCCACTTGTTGAATCCCGGCTTCCATACTGCCGACCGCTTCCTCGGTCTGCTTTTGGATACCCTTGATCATTTCGGTAATCTCGCCGGTCGCTTTGCCGGTTCTTTCCGCAAGCTTCCTGACTTCATCGGCGACAACGGCGAAGCCTCGTCCCTGTTCGCCGGCGCGGGCCGCTTCGATAGCCGCATTAAGCGCCAGCAGATTGGTCTGGTCGGCGATGTCATCGATCACGCCTATGATCTCGCCGATCTGGTCGGCCGAAGTCGCCAGGTTGGCAATCGACTCCGCTGACTGTCTGACCACCTGGGAGATCGTTTGCATCCCCTGAATGGTGTCATTGACAATCCGTCCGCCACCGGTAGCGGTATCTGATGCGCTCTTGGCGGCATTGGTGGCTTCACCCGCGTTCTTGGAGGACTCAAGAATCGTAGCCGTCATTTCTTCAACGGCGGTCGAGACCTGATTCACTTGATCGGACTGATCCTTCGCGCCCTTGGACATCTGCTCGGCCGATGAGGCGATCTCGGTCGCAGCACTCACCAGTTCCCGGGCGCTGTCGGAGAGCATTCTCACCATAGTACTGAGGTTATGAACCATCTTCTTGAATGAGTGGCCGAAAACGTCTTTGTCGGACTTGGGATTGACAGTGGCTGTTAGATCGTTATTGGCGATCTGCTGGGCCGCCGTTGACGTTTCCTTCAAGAAGGACACAACGGCGCGCATCGAGTCTGCCAGGATGCCGACTTCGTCGCCAGACCGGACATCAATCTTGGCATCGACGTCTCCAAGCGCCAGTTCTTGCGAGGCCTTGGCCAGGCTGCCCAACGGCTTTGATATTGTCCGCGCCATCAGGATAATTAGGACCAGTGCCAGTGCCAGACATACGAAACCGACCATTATCATGGTATTGCGCAGTGAGGCGACCGGTGAGGTGAATTCCTCTGAGTAGCTCCCGACGCCTATAACCCAATCCCAGTCTTTGAAGTACGCATAGGCCACGATCTTGTCTCGGGCTTTTGTCTCACCAAGCTCCTTATTGATCCACGGATACTGTATCCAGCCGATTTCCCCGTCCCTGAGCTTGGGTCCTTTCTCGCACATCTCCTTGATGAAATCGTATTGACTGAGATCAGCTCCTTCTTTGGCCGGATGAATCTGCAGGACTCCTTTGGTGTCCATAGCATAAATGTATCCGGTCTGACCCACTTTCTGAGAGAGCAGGGTGTTCCTCAGGGAAGCCGAGCGCTCTGGTATCCCGGTGTAGAGAATGCCTACAATCTTGCCGCCGTCATCCTTAATAGGTTCATAGGCGGTTGTGTACCAGGCATTTACAACCCATGCCCGCCCGAAGTACTGTTTGCCGTCACGAATGACAGCATCGAACACTGGCTGCGACGCCTCTGTGCCGACCGCGCGCGTGCCGTCAGTATTCAGCACGTTAGTGGAAATCCGCCGGGCCTTTGACCCTTCGTTGAGAAAGATCGTACACGTTGCGCCCGTGATGTTCTTCACGTCGTCGACAAAATCGAAATTGCCGTTGATAGCCGTCCTGTTGCGACCGCTACCAAAGTACATGATACCATCCCTCACGGCGATGTGAGTCCCTCCCCGCTGATCGAATAACCGTCGCGCCACCTGCAAGTAGTTGCGGACGTTCTTCTGAGAGACCTCGGCATTGGCCAGACATACCGCCTGCGACATGGAGGCCAGATGAGCCAGATCAGTCTTGGCTCCTTCGGTGAGGTAGCCAGACGACATCCAGATGCCGAGCACAGTGATGCTTGCCGTGGCGAGGATTAGCACGGCGCCGATCATCAGCGTCAATTTGTGGGCGATGCGAAGCTTCATAACGCGCCCCTTTCACGTTTCAATTGGTGTTATAACAGCGAATAGTCATCGAACATTCAATATTGCCGAACTGCGAAGTCCATGACGAGCAGTTCATCGATGAACAATACCCCTGTCTCGTATTGCTATTCGCCACTATCGACATGTCCCGGCTGGCCTTCACTTCCTGACAGAACTTGACAGGGGAAAGGTGCCGAAAATGACTACACTGCAGCCCAGAATCAAATATTCATGGAGCCGCGACGTCGATAAATCTAGTGGTAACGTTATGACTAGGACTCTGTTAGCGGCGGACTGCACCTGAGCGATTGGGAGTTCGGCAATTGAACAATTTAATGTCGCGTTCGGGTCGCACAATCTGTCCGGTGATCAGAAGCCCGAGACTGATGACCGGCAAGAGAGTGAACACAGCGATGGAAAGCAGGACGGTAATTCCGGCGGTGATTTGGTCTCCAGCAGTATTCTCTGTAGCGCTGTTCAGGTCATTTGCCAGTGCCACAGCCTTGTCGATTGCAGTCCGATGTTCAGTGTATACGGATGTGAGCTTTCCCAGAATGCTCACAGCTGAGGTAAAATCCCCTTGCCGGACCGCCGGAACGAGTTCTCTGTCTGCAATCGCATAGAACGCCCTTGCCGGTTCATAGGCATCCTCCATAATAGCACGCTTCACTTGAGCCATCGGGGAGGGTCTTGTCCCAGTGTTCGTATCGTGAGTTGAAATCGTTTTCCAGCGGTCTGAAGCGATCGACGAGACTGTTTACGTTGGCCAGGTTTGTCCGATCCGCCAGTTGATATGCGGTCAGGTATGGTTCAAGAATGTACTTCGGCGGGGGCAAGATATCAGTCACAAGATCTTTGCCCATCACGATATCCTGCTGGATGGGACCGTTAACTTGCGCCTTCTTGGTTAGCGACACGGCGAAGATACCGTATATGGTAAGGCCAGCTATGAGAACCCCAAGCAACGTGAGCGGCATTTCCCATAATGCTGATGTCTTTGAGCAACTTCATTGAGTGAATCCTCCTCTTATGTTCCTCTTTACCGAAAGTCTCTCCAAAGTCCAACGGGCGGATAGTCCGCCCCGTTCAGACCACCTGTGACTCGAACTTAATAGGCATAGGTAAACTCGAACGCCGTGGCAAACCGACTGTCCTTCGGCGCGACGTCGGAAGTCGAGTCTTAGAACAGTCGCGCCAGTTGCCAGTTTGATTCGACCAAGATAGCGGAACTGGTTCATCTCCGGAGTCGAAAAGGGGTCAGGAAGGACCGGAGATTGTGCTGACGGTGAACAGGGAACCCGTACTCGGACCAGGACCTTGTCATTGACAAAAAAATCGGACTTTTTGTGCCGTTTTTCACAAGGAATGACATTGCCATGACAATCTTCGTCCGGTTTTCGGTATATAAGGCGCAGATAGCGAAAAGGAAATCGAAGCGGATATATGGAACTCGGCATCATCGGCACCTCAATCTGGCAGCAGAACCTACCGCTAATGGAGCGGCTGACGCTTGACAGGGAGAGTAAAGCCATTGAATTACAAAAACTTAAAGACAGGCTCCAGCTGACTGAGCTGGTCTATCTGGCTACCTGTAACCGGGTTGAATTGATTTATGTATCAGACGGTAGCTTGACCGAGCAGCAGCTGTTTCACAAGATGCTGGATTTCTTCTTTAAGGGTAAGAAAGACATAGGGTTCTTCCCGAATGATTTCTATCACGTGACTGGCCGAGAGGCAATTACCCATCTCTTCAGGACTGCCGCATCGTTGGAATCGCTGGTAGTCGGTGAAACACAAATAGTTGGGCAAATCAAGCAGGCCCTGCAGGAGGCCCAGGATTCTGGTCTGGCCGGTCCCACCCTTATAAACTTGGTGGAAGAGTCATTACAGGTGGCCAAGCGGGTGAAGCGGGATACCTCGATCGGTGTCGGCGCACTATCGATGGCCTCTTTAGCTACGAACGAACTTCGGGCGCATGTGAATTCCGGTGGTTCCGCGGTGATCGCATTAGTGGGGGCCGGCGCTATGACTCGGAAGCTTGCGGCCCATATCAAAGACTCAAAGCTGGGCCGGATTCTCTTTGTAAACCGCACCATGGACAAAGTGCAGCCTTTGGCTGATGAGTTCGACGGCAAAGCCGTTTCGTTGGCGGATTTCTTGGCTGCCCCGGGTTGTGTCGATGCCATTGTCTCAGCTACCGCGTCGAACGAGTCGGTGTTTGATTCATCCTTTGTAGAAAAACTACCGGCTACCGACCGGAAGGTGCTCTGCATCGATCTGGCGATCCCGCGTGATTTCTGTCCTGATCTTATGGGGAATGAGAAAATAATCCTTGCCGATATCCCCTATCTCAAGTCCCGCGGCAACGGCAATCTTCGGCAGAAGTTTATCGAAGCGGGCAAGGCCAACGAAATCGTCCGCGAGGCAGTGGCGAACTACCTGTCGGCGCAGGTCGAACTGACTCTGAAACCGATATTTCACAACAGCTATCAGGAGTCGATGGCGCTGGCGCAGCGGGCACTGGATAGTCTCTTCAACAAGGAACTGACTTCTCTTGGTCATCAGGAGCGGGAAGCGGTGACTCGGCTGGTGACCAAACTGGTTGGGCACTCTTCGTTCCAGCCGGTCAAGGCGATTTCCGGCCGTCTTGCCTCTATGAATGGTGACTTCTCGGCGGCGGATCTCGACGGTCTGAGCCGTCAAGCGGTATGACCTCTCCCAATTTGACCATTGGCTCTCGTGGTTCGGACCTGGCTCTGTATCAGGCGAATTTTATCCGAGACATTCTCACCACCCGACACGGGTGCGATGTTAATATTCAAATCATCAAGACCGCCGGCGACAAGATCGATAACGTCTCTTTCGACAAAATGGAAGGGAAAGGGTTTTTCACGAAAGAGCTCGAGGATGCTTTGCTGGCACGAGAGATCGATCTGGCCGTGCATTCGTTGAAAGACCTCATGACCACTCAGCCCGAAGGGCTGAAACTTGGCGCTGCCGGATACCGGGCTAATCGACACGAACTGCTTCTTATCAACCCCAAGGCTTTTTCTGAAATCGATGCCCTATTCGTGAAGCCGGGATCGATTGTCGGAACGAGCGCAGCGCGGCGCAAAGCGCAGATCGCATTTCATAACCCGCAACTCAAGATAGAAGACCTGCGCGGCAATGTCCCGACACGAGTAATCAAGCTGCGTAAAGGTCAGTACGACGCCATCCTGATCGCTGCAGCCGGGGTAGAGCGGCTGAACCTGGACCTGACCGGAATCGTTGCGGTGCCCCTCGATCCACAAGTGTTCCTGCCTGCTCCAGCACAGGGGATACTTGGGATTCAGATCCGCACCGGTGATCCGACGGTAGAAGATGTAATCTCGAAACTTGGCTCTTCCGAAGATATGGCTGCGGCGCAATTGGAGCGCGGTCTTCTGGCCAAATTCGACTCCGGCTGCTCGTTGCCTCTGGGGGTTTACTCGGAGAAGCAAGGAAGCGAATATCGTCTTAAGGCCGTGCTCGGTGTGCGAGCGGGAGACGGTTGGGCCGGTCTCCGGCGAACGGAAGTCTCAGGAAGAGACATTCCGAGGCTTGTCGAAGAAGCGTACTCGCGCCTGCAGGAGGCAGCCGTATGCCGCGCTTAGGGGTAACCAGGTCCAAAGCCCAGCTCACCGAGCTTGCGCAAGAGGCCGCTAATAGGGGAATTGAGGTAATTCCACTTCCAGTCATAGCGACTCAAGCGATTCCATTCAGTTGGCCCGATGGCTTCAAGCCGGAAGATGTCGGCTGGGTTGTGTTTAGCTCAGCATTTGCTGTCACATCGTTCTTTGGTCGCATTGAGGAGCTTGGAATCAGCCTCGTCGAGTCGACTAAGATCGCAGCGGTTGGAGAGAAAACTGCCGAGGCGCTGCAGAACCGCGGCCTTCACGTGGACCATATCCCCTCCGAATCCTACGGACAGATACTCTTCGAGGAATTGGCCGTATCGGTCGTCCGGCCGGGGCAGTCTGTTTTGTATGCCCGGGCGGCTGAGGTCAACTTCGATCCGGCCGAGCTATTCGCCCAGCACAGTATCCGCTACTTCGCTGTCCTGTGCTATGAGACGGTCCCGCAAAAAGTTAATGCCGGGGTAGTAGAACGATTTTCCGACCGCGATTATATCCTGTTCACGGCGCCATCGACCGTTCGCTCCTATCATGAGCAATTCGGCCCGCCGACAGCCAAAGCGATCGCAATCGGCAATTCCACCGGCTCGGAAATGTGGAAACTCGGCTGGGCCGGATTTTCGTGGCTCTCTAAGCCGGACATCAATCTCGTTTTGGAGTATATATAAATGGAGCAATTCTTTCGTCCACGGCGGCTACGCCGCACCGGCATTATCCGCGAACTGTGTGCTGAACACCAACTCAATGCTGGCGGCTTGATACAGCCGTATTTTGTCACCGACGGTACGGGCATCAAGGAAGAAATCAACGGTCTACCCGGAATCTTCCGCGAATCTCCCGATTCGCTGGTTAAGTCGATCGGCGAGGATGTGAAGATCGGCATTTCCAAGATCATGTTGTTCGGCGTAACTGATCGCAAAGACGTCATGGCGGCAACAGCCAAGGATTTCCGCAATCCTGTAATTCTGGCAGCCCGTCAGCTCAAAGACAAATTCGGCGAGGAACTGTTCATCGGCGCCGATGTTTGCCTTTGTGCCTATACCGACACCGGGCACTGCGGCGTTACTGTCAACGGTGAAGTGGATAACGACCGGTCACTCGAAGTCCTGACTGAAATGGCCGTTGCTTTGGCTAAAGCGGGTTGCGATTGCGTGGCACCGTCGGACATGATGGATGGCCGAGTTGGCGCGATTCGCGATGGCCTCGAACAGGCGGGACTGACCAACACGATTATCATGGCGTATACCGCCAAGTACGCCTCGTCATATTATGGTCCTTTTCGCGAGGCGGCCAAATCGGCGCCCGGTAAGGGGGATCGCAAAGGATACCAGATGGATTTCCGGAACAAGCGCGAGGCAATTCGGGAGCTGATGCTTGATACCGAAGAAGGGGCGGATATCGTCATGGTCAAACCGGCGCTGGCGTATTTGGATATCATTGCCGAATTCAAACAGCAATCATCGCTGCCGGTTGCCGCCTATAATGTCTCGGGCGAATACACCGCCATCAAACTCCTGGCCCAGGCGGGGCTGGCTGATGAAAAGACTATGGTTTTGGAAAATCTGACCGCCATCAACAGGGCCGGAGCTTCGATTATTCTCACTTATCACGCACGAGACCTTTTCCGCAACGGATGGCAGAATGGCTAATCTCGAGAAATCAAAGAAGCTGGTCAGCCTTGCCTCGCGGGTCACACCGGGAGGCGTTAATTCGCCGGTGCGAGCGTTCAAATCGGTTGGCGGCACGCCGCGCGTTATTGCGAAAGGTGAAGGGGCATACTTATACGATGTCGACGGCAACCGGTATCTGGATTTCTGCTGCTCCTGGGGTCCGCTGATTCTTGGGCATGGCGATCCCGATGTTGTCTTGGCGGTGCAGAAACAGGTTGAGATCGGCATGACATTCGGTGCATCTACCGAGTTGGAATACCTGCTTGCCGAATTCATTGTCAGTCATGTCGAACCGGTCGAGAAGATTCGGTTCGTGTCATCCGGTACGGAGGCGGTCATGTCCGCTATCCGGCTGGCCCGCGGGTTCACCAAGCGGGATTTGATTCTTAAGTTCGAAGGGTGTTACCACGGCCACAGTGACCATCTGCTGGTCAAGGCTGGATCAGGATTGGCGACATTCGGTCAGCCGTCATCGGCCGGCGTTCCTGAAGCGATCACCAGCCACACGGCGGTCCTCCCGCTTGACGATGAAGACGCGTTAGAGGATTTCTTCAAGGAGCATGGCGACAGACTCGCAGCGGTCATTATCGAAGGAATCCCCGCCAACAACGGCCTGCTGATACAACGCCATGACTACATGCGGCTGCTTCGAGCGCTTACGGAGAAGCATGGCGCTCTGTTTATATTGGATGAAGTCATCACCGGCTTCCGGCTCGGCATGGGAGGAGCCGCGGCCTACTACGGCATCAGACCCGATTTGCTGACGTACGGCAAGATCATCGGCGGTGGTATGCCGGTCGGCGCATTCGGCGGGCGGGCTGATATCATGGATTTGCTGTCGCCGCTCGGGCCGGTCTATCAGGCCGGGACGCTGTCAGGGAACCCGGTGGCGATGACCGCCGGTCTCGTGACACTGAAGAAACTGTCCGATGGCCGCATACATGCTCAACTCGAAGAGCGAAACCGGAGATTTGTCTCGGAGATAATGGCCGATCTCAAAGGCAGTACGGTCAATATCGCCGGAATTGCCTCTATCTATTGGATTGTTTTCCAACGCGACATACCGAGAGCAGCCCACGCCATCGATGGCGACGGCATTGCTCACTACAACCGGGTGCATGAAAGGATTCTCGATGCCGGTATTTACCTGCCGCCGTCGGGGTATGAGGTCTGCTTCGTTTCGGCTGCCCACACTGATGAGATGCTCTCGAATGCAGCCAAAACGCTGGTACAGGCAATTCGGCAAGAGGCGCATGTATGGGCATAGCCGACAGCCCATATCTCAAAGCCTGTTACGGTAAGAATTCAGGCCGGATTCCGGTCTGGATCATGCGTCAGGCGGGACGCTATCTGCCGGAGTACCGGGCGATACGCGAAAAGGTTTCGTTTCTGGAATTGTGCAAATCTCCGGAATTGATAGCCGAAGTGGTGCGTCAGCCGGTCGAACGATTCGGTCTCGATGCTGCCATACTATTTTCAGATATTCTTATTTTGCTCGAACCGATGGGGATCGATCTGAGTTTTCCTGACGGCGGGCCGCGACTTGCCAATCCCATAAGCTCCCCTGACGATGTCAAGCGGCTAAAGAACTATGATGTCACCGCCGCTCTGCCGTTTGTTGCCGAGGGGATCAAGCGGATCAAGCGGCATATGCCGAACACGCCGCTGATCGGTTTTGCCGGTTCACCCTTCACCCTCGCCTGTTACTTGATTCAGGGAAAGGGTTCGAAAGATTTTGATCAGGCCAAGCGGTTCATGCACGAGCACACGCAGGCGGCCGATGAGCTGATCTCATTTTTGAGCGACATCACCGCGCGATATTTGGCGTTGCAGATTGACGCCGGAGCCGACGCGGTGCAGATTTTCGAAAGCTGGGGAGGCGTGCTGTCCAAGGATGACTTCTGCGATTGGTCAGCCCGGCCGGTCAACGAGATATTCCGTCGCCTCAAGAACAAGGGAGCGCCGCGCGTTCTGTTTGTCAACAACGTGGCGCCCTATCTGGATGTTGTAAACGACATCGACTGCGACGTGGTCGGAGTCGATTATCGTGTCGATCTGTCTCAGGCCGCCTCTGCGCTGCCGGGAAAAGCGGTGCAGGGGAATCTGGATCCGTCGATGCTATTCGAATCGCCAGAGCGGGTGCGGGAACGAACACTGCAGATTCTCGAAAGTCTTGACCATCACGACAACCTGATATTCAATCTGGGGCACGGCATTCAACCACAGACACCAATCGTGTCAGTCGAAGTTCTGGTTGAGACAGTCCATGGATTCAGGAGTTGAGCATGACCTCGTCTGCTACCCGTGTTCCTGTCGAGCTACTGCGCAAGTACGACCGCCCCGGCCCGCGCTACACCAGCTACCCGACTGTTCCGATCTGGACCGAACAGGTTGGCGTGGACAATTACGCATCGGCTCTTCGCGCCGCTTCGCAACGACCTGATATACCGCTCGCGCTCTACTGCCATATCCCATTTTGTCGCCGTCGCTGCTATTATTGCGGGTGCAATACGGTAGTGACTAACGACCCGTGTCGCGGCGAAAACTATGTGGGAGTGCTGGGCAAGGAAATTGGCGCGGTCGCGGAGTTGCTTGGCGACCGGCGCGGCGTCAGTCTCATTCATTTCGGTGGCGGCACACCGACCTATTTGAACACAGTCGAACTCGCTGAATTGCTCGACCACTTGCGACGCCACTTCAGGTTTTTGCCCAATGCCGAAATGTCAATGGAAGTTGACCCGCGCGTGACGACATTCGAGCAGATCGATTTTCTGGCCGAACAGGGATTCAACCGGATTTCGATGGGGGTGCAGGACTTCACGCTCGAAGTTCAGCAGGCCAGCGGTCGCATTCAGCCGTATGAATTGGTGGCGCGCCTGATCGAGCATTGCCGGACGCGTAATTTCAGAGGAATCAACATCGACCTGATCTACGGCCTGCCGAAGCAAACGGTTGAGACCTTCACCGACACGCTCGACAGGGCGCTGGAGCTTCGGCCCGATCGGGTCGCGGTCTACTCCTTTGCATATCTGCCCAACTCCATGCCTCACCAGTCAAAGATCAAGCCCGAGGACTTACCGGTAACGGAAGTCAAATACCAACTGTATGCCGCCGCGATTGAGAAATTCACCGGCGCCGGGTATCGGCAGATTGGTATGGATCATTTCGCACTGCCGGAAGATGAACTTTCAGTAGCGCAGTCGGATGGACGCCTGAACCGGAACTTCATGGGCTATACCGTGCAGCAGGCGCCGGAGATGATCGGGTTCGGGATGTCGGCTATAGGCTATATGAACAACGCCTTCTTCCAGAGTTACTCCAAACTGGACAGCTACGAACAGGCGATCGGCGAGAAGGGAATGGCCATCTATCGCGGCATTCTTCTTTCTGCCGATGATTTGATTCGCCAGTATGTTATAACGAACCTGATGTGCAATTTCCGGCTGAGCTTCGACGATCTGTACGGAAGATTCGGCGTTCGGTATCATGACTATTTTGGCCAGGCGCACCGGCACCTCGACGAATTCGTTGCCGACGGACTTTTGGTTCTACATGCCGATCGTCTGGAAATCACCCCGCGTGGCCGGACCTTCGTGCGGAATATCGCGATGACTTACGACGCTTATCTTGAGGCCGAACCGGGGAAGGCCCCCACATTCTCAAGGACCATCTGAAATGCCCGAACGGAGCTTGGATCGATGCTGTGTTGTCCTTCTCGGCATGGGCGGGCCGGACAGTCCCGAAGGTGTGCGGCAATATCTGGTCAACATCTTCTCCGACCGCTCGATAATCCGTTTGCCGGGTGGACCGCTTCTTCAGAGGCCGTTGGCGCATCTGATCGCGCAACTGCGCCGGAAGAAGGTTGCCTCCCACTACCGTTTGATCGGCGGCAAATCTCCATTGCTGGACTGGACTATCGCGCAGAAACAGCATCTTGACCGGAGTATCAAGCCGATCAATCCCAACTTCATGTCAGTGATCGGTATGCGTTATTACCGGCCTTTCATAGCCGAAACTATCCGGGAGGCATATAATCAGGGCTGTCGCCATTTCTGTTTCTTCCCGATGTATCCGCAGTACTGCCGCGCCACCGCCGGATCATCATTCGAGGAAGTTGCGCGCGGGCTGAACGGGCTTCGCGGCGTCACCACGAGTTTCATCAAAGATTTCCATGATCACCCGGGCTATATCGAGCTGCTTCGGGAGTATATCGAATCGCATATCGGTTCAAACGACACCCTGTTGTTTTCCGCCCACTCCATACCAGTGTCGTTCGTCAAGGAAGGCGACCCGTATGTCGAGCAGGTGAAACGAACCGCCAAGCTTTCTGCCGGTTCGCGTGAATACTTCGTCTCATTTCAGAGCCGAACCGGTCCCGTCGAATGGGTCGGACCGAATACGGTGGATGAAGCCCGTCGGCTGCTGCAGGAGAGACCGGGCAATCTGTTTGTCGTGCCCATCAGTTTTGTGTGCGACCATATCGAGACGCTGTACGAAATTGATATCGAACTGAAGACTCTGTTGGGCAAGGAACTCGGCTCCCGCATTCGACGGATGCCGATGTTCAACGATGACCCGCGCTTCGGGCAAGTGATCGCCGAGATCGTCCGCGAGAGGATCGGGCAATATGCCGCAGCATGATGTTATTATAATCGGCGGCGGCATCTCCGGTCTAACCGCACTGCACTACGTGAAAACCCGCCGACCTGATCTCTCCGTCATGTTGTACGAGGCGGATAATCGATTGGGTGGTACAGTCGGCACGGATCACACCAATGGCTACAGCCTCGATTGGGGTCCCAACGGGTTCTTGGATCGCGAACCGCTTACTCTGCAATTGGTCGAAGAACTTGGACTTGGCCCGCAGTTGGAGCGAGCCAACGCCAATGTCAGTAACCGGTTCATTCTTCGGCTGGGCAAACTACGCTCGGTTCCAATGTCTCCTCCCAAGTTCCTGACTTCAGACATTCTCAGTTTGAGCGGCAGACTCCGCGTCCTCACAGAGCCGTTTGCGGCCAAGGCGCCTGACGGCATCGACGAATCGATTTACGATTTCGGCAAGCGGCGCATCGGCAAGGAAGCCGCTGATTACCTCATTCAACCAATGGTGTCCGGTGTGTATGGGGGTGTGGCGTCGAGAATGTCGCTTCGTGCCTGTTTCCCAATCATGCACGAAATGGAATCGCAATACGGTTCCCTCTTCAGAGCCATGATTGCCAAGATGAGGCAAGCCAAGCGGGAGGGGAAGAAATCCGGCGGACCAAGCGGTCCCGGCGGCTGGCTCACGTCATTCAAGGGTGGTTTGTCTCGATTTACCGACGAGTTTGGCAAGAGATACTCATCGGAAATATCGCTTAACAAACAGGTTGATTCCGTGTCAAGGAAGGCAAACTTGTTTGTAGTACGATTCACCGACAACACCGAGACCGACACCCGCGAATTGATTCTCGCCCTCCCTTCCAATCACGCCTCGAAAGTGACTGGCCATCTATCGGCGCCGCTTTCGAAAACGCTCGCTGCCATACCCTACGCCCCAATTGCAGTCGTCTGTTTTGGCTACGATTCTGTTAAAGTCCGTGCCAGTCTCGACGGCTTCGGTTTTCTGGTACCGTCTAAAGAGAAGAAACAGATTCTCGGCTCAATCTGGACATCTTCGATCTTCGCCGACCGCGCCCCGGTTGGAAAGGTCCAATTCCGGACAATGGTCGGCGGTGATGGGGACCACGATTCAGCGAAACTCTCGGATGGGGAGATGATCGAACTGGTGGCGCGCGATCTGGACAGCATAGTCGGTTTGACCGGGGATCCTGAATTGGTCAGGATATACCGTTGGGAGTACGGCATCCCGCAGTATCATCTTGGCCATCTTGAGAGAGTGCAGACAATTGAACGGGAATTGAGTGCAATCAGCGGACTCCACCTCACTGGAAACGCCTATTACGGCATCAGTCTCAATGACTGCGTGAAACAGTCGTTCAAAGTCGTCAAGAACCTTGCCATCTAAGCCCGCAGTCGATCTTGATCTGTTCGATATTGGTCTTTAAATTCCAGTATGGCCATATACGATCGCCTGTTTGAACCGCTTCGCATCGGCAACGCGCTTACGCTGAAGAACCGTCTTGTGATGGCTCCCATGACGACGGTTTCGGGTAATGCCGATGGGAGTTTCTCTGAGGCTGAAATCAGTTATCTCGAGCGCAGGGCGCAGACCGGCATCGGCCTGATCATATCCCCCGCCTGCTATTGTCACAAATCCGGCCACGCATTTGACCATCAGGTGGGGTGCCATGATGACGCCATGCTGCCGCAACTCTCGCGGTGTGCTAAGGCGATCAACCGGCACGGTGCCGCATCATTCCTTCAGATCCATCACGGCGGCAATGCGGCCAGATCAGAATTCGCGGGCCGCCCGCCGATGGCCCCCTCGGCGGTGATAAACCGGCGCGGTACGTCGGAGCTTCCACAGCCCATGACCGAAAGCGAGATCTGGCTGATAATAGAAGCATTTGCCAAAGGGGCCGGTCGGGCGAAAAGAGCCGGCTTCACTGGAATCGAACTCCATGGCGCCAACACCTATTTGCTCCAGCAGTTCTTCTCGCCCTACACGAACAAACGAACCGATCAGTGGGGCGGCGATCTCCGCTGCGATCGGTGTGACCGCCACGAGCTGCACGATCGGATGGAACTGTGTCATCGCCTCGAAAACCGCGCTCGATTTGCGATGGAAGTCGTCAAAGCGGTGCGAGCGGAAGTCGGGCCGGTTTATCCTATCTCCTATCGTATCTCACCTGAAGAACCGGACCCCGATGGCTACTCGACTCACGATATTGTTCAACTGTTGGGACTACTCATTCCCCTGGGAATCGACATCGTGCACGTCTCCAGCTTGCTGTACGGTGTTGGGATTCGGAGCGATTATCCCACCAACAGCCATCCCACCAAAATGATCCGTAACTCCGTGTCAGTTCCGGTAATTGGTGTCGGGAGCATTCTCCATCCCGATCAGGCGATACGCGTTTTGGACGACGGTATTCCTCTGGTCGCGCTGGGCCGGGCGCTGTTATTGGACGCAGATTGGGTGACAAAAGTGAGAAGCGGGAGAATATCGGAGATCAGGGCGCGGCTAAACTCGGAGGAAGAGCTGCAGGCGCTTGAGGTTCCGGCACCAATGAAAGAGTACGTCAGACATCGATTGGCGTAGCGTCATCCGGATGAGGTGCATGGCGTAGGCCTGGTAGTAAATCAGCGCCTCAGTATCTCATATACAGCGGACAGATCCATTGCCCCCAGCCCGTGCCCTTCAGCTATCTTGAACAGCTTTTCGGCTGACTCGCCGACTGCCCCTTTTGCCCCCAGTGTCTGAATCATTTCGGACAGATATCGAAGATCCTTGTGAATTGCCGCGACCGAAAAATGCGGCGAGAAATCCCGATCGATCAACTTCTGCCGTTTCGCATTCAACACGGCGGAGTTGCCGGCCCCGGAGGCAAGGACATCCAGCGCTTTCTCACGAGGCAAGCCGCAGGATTCGGCCAGCGATACCGCCTCGGCAATAGCCGCCATGAATGATCCAAGCACCAGATTGTTGATCAGTTTCATCTTCGTGGCCAGCGCCGGTTGCTCCAGATAGAATATTGTCTTGGCGAGGATATCGAGATATGACTTCACCTTGTCGTATGAGGTTTGATCACCCGAAACCAGCATCGTCAGGGCGCCCTGTGATGCCGGCACCACACTCCCCAGTACCGGAGCCTCCAGATACGCTGCACCGGCCGATGACGCCAGATCATGGAAAGCGAGCACGGTCTCGAAGTGATTGGTGGTTGTATCAACGATGATCTTCCCCCGGCAGTTGCCGGACAACAGCCCAAGAGGACCGGTCAGTACCTGCCGGACGGCCTCGCTATCAAACAGATTGAGGAAGATGACCTGCGTCTGTTCGGCGACGTCTCGTGGAGAACTTGCCTCAGCTACTCTTCCGGTTTGACCGAATTCCGCCGCAAAGGCACGTCCTTTCGCCGCCGTTCGGTTCCATACGACAAGCTCCACCCCCTGTCCGGCCAATCGTGCCGCCATCGCCCTTCCGAGATTCCCCAGCCCAATGAACCCTGCTGTCATATCTCAGCCTCTTTCTCTGCGGCCCAGACGCGAGCCGACCAACGGCACAGCCACGGTGATCGCCGCGCCAAGCATCATCATCGGCCAGCCATATCGCAGTCCCATGGACGAAATCAGACCATGCGACAAATCCTTCAGGGGAGTGTCAATCACCCGTTCCCGCAAGTCTGCCTGCGCCGATGATTTCCGCTGTTCGACCTTAACATACGAGTATATGAGAAGTCCCAGTGCCAGCAGTCCGGTGAGGTATAAATATCGAAATCGACCGATTACCGCCAATAGGATAGTCAGCCCGCCGAGCGCCAGAATGATGGCCGCGCCACCCGGACTGAGTCGGAAGAAAGGGTCATCCCGCAGCAACGGAATGCTGAGCATGGGAAGGAACACCCCCACCGCCATCAACAGACCCCCGATGATCGCCACGATTCGCTGAATCACTGCCGACATAATAACTTGCTACTTGACAACCAGCCGGTACAGCGGTCGACTCGCCGACAGTCGCTGGGCTTCTTTGAACCCAGCCCGTTGAAAAATCACTTCCGGTCCCGTGTAAGAAAACGCCGCCGGAAGCTGCTTGCCGTTCTTGGTAAGAGGAGTAGGATATGCTTCGATCACATTCCCCTTACGCTTCCCGATCGCTTTTACCGCCCCCGCCAACAGCAGTTCGCTTACACCTGACTTGCGATATTCCTTGTCGATGAAGAAGCAATTGATCGACCAAACACCAGTGATATCCTTGCGGCGGTATGCTTTGACTGTCTCAGTCCTCGGAAAATCGGTTCGAAGTCCAAAGGCACACCACCCAACCGGTGTCCTGTTGTCGAACGCCAGAACCCCGTGCGCCTGGCCGCCGGTGACAAGCATTCGAAAGCTCTTTCGGTTCGGCTCGCCGACCGCCGCCCGCCACATCTTACCGCCATGAGCGATTCGCCAGGACATGCACCAGCAACCGCCGCACGCTCCGCGTTGACCAAACAAGTCCTCTATTATTGGCCAATCGTCATTTCTTAGCTCCCGTACCGTTATCATATGTCCCTCTCATATTCCTTACATCTGAAACATAGTGTGACCGGCATTGGCGGACAATCTCTTTTACGGACGATGAATCCCTGCAGTCGGTCCTCAAAAAGGAGCTTGCTTTTGCCCGCTTTGAACTGTTTTTTCACAGTGTGATAGACGACTCCCTGGTGCGGCGGCGTACGGTGGGTCCACAACCCGGTTTGGGTAGTCGTCTGGAAATGAAAGAAATAATCTATCACATAAAGGATCCCAACGATGAAATTCGCTGACTCATTGGACAATGATATCGTGATCTTCGAGGTCTCCGGCAAGATCATGGGCGGGGAAGAAACGACAATGTTCCACGGGCGCATTCACGAGTACATCACGCAGAATAAGAAGAAGATAGTGATCGACCTGGCCAAAGTGGAATGGATGAACTCGGTCGGTCTCGGGATGTTGATCTCGGCCCTGACCACGGTGAAGAACGCCGGCGGACGGCTGGTCCTGGCGAATATCACGACCATTGTGTCAGTGCTCACGATTACCCGGCTGATTAATGTCTTTGAGCATTTTGACAGCCGCAAGGATGCGGTCGAGGCGCTTCGAAAATAGACGTTAGTTCCTATGGGGAGTGAGTATCCGGTCGGGAAGCGTTGTCTCCCGGCCGTTTCTATTGGTATCGGATATCACGCAGTCTCATTTGAACGAAAAGCGGCGCTTGTCGTCTGTAACAAAAGCCCGGATGGTGGCGTATAGCCTGTAGGCTGAGCAATCGCACAAAAGAGGACAAATGACCTTACGATTAATCTTCGGCACTCTGTTCTTGGTCATTCCGGCGGGCCTTGCCGCCGCCAATGATTTTGCTCCCAAATTCAAGCCAACACTCCAGGTCACCCGCTGTGACGGTTCTGTAAAAGTCGATGGTCTTCTGGACGAAGCAGTTTGGCGGACTGCCGCAGTAGCGGACGGATTTGCCGAGAACGATCCCGGCGACCAAATCAGGCCGCAGGTCGACTCAAAGGCTTTGATCACCTACGATGACAACCGGCTATATCTGGCATTAATAGCTTACGACAACCCCAAGTCAGTGCGCGCTTCCCTGCGTGATCGCGATAACATCTTCCAGGATGACTATTTCGGCATTTTGCTGGATACCTACGGCGATGCCGCCTGGGGATACGAATTGTTCGTTAATCCCCTCGGCATTCAGGGGGACCTTCGCATGCTCGCCTCGGGTGAAGAAGATATATCACTTGACCTCGTCTGGGAGTCGCGTGGGGTGGTGACCGACAGTGGCTATCAGGTGGAGATCGCCGTTCCGTTCAGCAGCTTGCGCTTTCCGGACAAGCCGGAACAGATATGGAAAATCAACTTCTGGAGAGACCATCAGCGGGACGTCCGCCGCAAGTACTCGTGGGCCGCCCTTGATCGCAGTGACCCATGCTTCCTGTGTCATTTGGGTACCATAACCGGAATCAGCGGCATCAAACAGGGGAGCCGTCTTGATCTTCTTCCCAATGTGATTGCCTCTCAAGCCGGTTCGCTGGTCGAGACCGAGAATGGCGGCGTGAGATTCGATAATGACAATCCGGAGGCGGCCTTCGCGCTCAACACCAAGTACGGTCTCTCAACCAATTCTACTGCGGAGATAGCGATCAACCCGGATTTCAGCCAGGTTGAATCCGATGCGACTCAAATCGACGTCAATTCCTCGTATGCGCTCTACTATGAGGAACGACGGCCTTTCTTTCAGGAGGGAAGCGACCTCTTCAGCACCCAGCTTCAAGCTGTGTACACGCGGGCTATCGTTGACCCGCAGGTGGCCGGTAAATTCACCGGCCGATTCGGCAAGACCAGCGTAGCATACCTGGTGGCGCGAGACGAGCACTCGCGCATGCTCGTCCCCCTCAGCGACCGCTCCAAAAACTGGCTGGCCGGCAAGAGCACTTCAAATGTCCTTCGCCTCAAACAGATGCTGTATCAGAATTCACACCTTGGAGCCATCGTCACGGATCGTAGGCTCGACGACGGCGGCAGCGGCACACTATTTGGCGGCGATACGCAAGTACGCTTCTTGAAGAATTTCCGCTTCGATGCTCAGGTGCTGGCCAGCCGGACTTCTGAGCCGAATGACACCGGGCTTTCGAGCGGCGCCGGCACCACGACCTTTGAGCGCGGCCGCCACACGCTCGCGTTCGACGGCGAGCGATTTTGGGGACACGCCGCCTTCACGCAGATCCAATATAATCGCAACCGCGAGTGCCTCATGGTCAGCGCTCAAACCTACTCTCCCGCCTTTCGTGCCGACAACGGCTTTGTCTCTCGAAATGATACGAAGGAAATCGACATCTTCGGCAACCTGTTCTATCGGCCCAACGGTAAGGTGCTGCTGACGTGGGAGCCCAACATCCAGATTGGCCGGGTCTGGAATTTTGCCGGTCAGCGCATCGACGAGTGGATCGTGCCGCAACTGGAACTGCAATTCACCCATCAGACTCTCGTTTGGCTAAACTACACTGTCAGCCGCGAACTGTTCCGGAAAGTCTATTTCCCCGGAATCCGCCGCTTTGAAATCGGTACCGAAAGCAACTTCAGCGCCCGGTTGGGAATCGGTGGTGGGGTTAGGCATGGGCATGTCATTGCCAGAAGTGACAATTTGAGCCGTCCGGTGCTCGGCCACGGCAGCGATCTTGAGCTCTATGCGACCATCAAGCCAACCAAGCAACTGGTCATTCAACAACACTTCGACTACTCGATGCTTGATCACCCCGACTCAACGCTCAACTTGTTCAAAGTGTATGTAATCCGCTCGCGGATCGACTATCAGTTCACGCGTGAGTGGTTCCTGCGGCTGGTCGTAGAATATGCCCATGGCGACGAGTATGTCGAAGCTCCGGAACGGCTGCGCTGGAGCTCCCTGCGCATAGAACCGTTGCTCAGTTACAAGCTGAATCCGTTCACGATCTTCTACATTGGGTCCACCCATGGTTTTGGGGAAGAATCCCCCGAAGAAATCTTCCGCCGCTCCGACCAAAAGTTCTTCGCCAAGCTGCAGTATCTTATCAGACTGTGAGTTGGCAGGTCGAAAGCCCTTTGGGTTTCGACACTTCTCGCTCGCCCCAAAAGCAATTGCGGAACTACGTTGGGACCGTATATTCGGTCCCACCTATGAACCGTCTGCTCGATGACCTCAACCCGCATCAACTCGAGGCGGTAACTTCTACCGATGGTCCGCTTCTTGTTATCGCCGGAGCCGGCTCCGGCAAGACCCGCGTTTTGACCCGTCGTTTGGCCCATATCCTCACCCAGCAGCTTGCCAAACCATACCAGATGCTGGCGGTCACTTTCACCAATAAGGCGTCCGGAGAAATGAAACAGCGGGTCAATCAACTTATGGGCACCGAGATTCCGGAACTCAATGTCTCCACCTTTCACTCCTTCTGCGCTCGCCTATTGAGACGCGAAGCATCAGCCATCGGCTACGATTCGCAGTTCACCATTTTCGATCAAGATGATTCCCTGTCACTCATCAAGACCTGCGTCAAGGAACTCGGCATTGCCGAATCACAGTTCCCGGCCAAAGGACAGCAGGGGAAAATATCAGACGCCAAGAACCAGCTTATCGGACCGGATGAATTCGCGTCGAACGCTTCCGGGTGGTTTGAGTCCCGCACAGCACTCATTTATAATCTGTACCAGAAGCGGCTCAGGGCATGCGACGGCATGGATTTCGATGATCTGCTGTTCAACGCGGTCATGATTCTCAAGTCCAATGGTGAGATCGGCGAGAAATACCGCAACCGCTTCCGATATATCCTGGTCGATGAGTATCAGGACACCAACCGGGTCCAGTACCTCCTGCTCAAGTATCTGTTGGGCGAGCACCAGAATATCTGCGTGGTCGGCGACGAAGATCAGTCGATTTACGGCTGGCGCGGCGCGGATATCCGGAACATACTGGAATTCGAAAAGGATTTCCCCGGCGCGAAAATCATCAAGCTGGAGCAGAACTACCGCTCCACCAACAATATCCTCAAGGCAGCGTCGGCAGTTATCCAGAACAACTCGGCCCGCAAAGGGAAAACCTTATGGGCCGACACCGAAGATGGAGACAAAGTCACGCTGTTGGCGGTTGATTCGGCCGAGGATGAGGCGGTCCGCGTGATTGACCAGACCGAGAGCCTGCGCGGTCCTTCGTCACTCAAAGAGACGGTGATACTGTATCGAACGAACGCACAATCCCGAACCTTTGAAGAACAGCTCCGGCGGAGAAATCTGCCGTATCAAATTGTCGGCGGCGTGTCGTTCTACCAGCGGAAAGAGATCAAAGACCTGATCGCTTATCTCAAGCTGATTGCCAATCCGAAAGATGATGTTTCTTTCACACGGATTATCAACTATCCCAAGCGGGGTATCGGCGACAAGACGATCGATACGATCGCGCTTTTGGCGAGGTCGCAGGACCGCTCGATGTATCATATCGCTTGCGACGGTTCGCTGTACTCCGACCTGTTCGGCAAGATCAAACGCATTGAACCGTTTACACAATTGATCGAGAAATACCGCGCGCGTGCCGACTCCGAACCGATTGACATTCTCGCAAGTGATCTGGTGGCGGAACTCAATCTGATCGAGGAACTCCGCTCCGAGGACCCGGCGCTTGGCGAAAGCCGGGTGGAGAATGTCGAGGCGTTCGTCGAAGGTGCCGCCGAATTTGCGCGACACCATGCTGAAGGGAAGCTGGTCGATTACCTGGCCGAAATATCGCTCTACACCGATCTGGATTCTTACCGCGAGGTGGAGGACAAACTGACGCTCATGAGTCTGCACTCTGCCAAAGGGCTGGAGTTCGATAATGTCTTCATCGTCGGCCTTGAGGAGGGGCTGTTCCCGCTCCAGAAAGCAATGACCGACCCGATGGAACTCGAAGAGGAACGCCGGCTCTTCTATGTCGGTGCGACACGCGCCCGCAAGCGGTTGTTCTTGTCGACTGCCACGACCCGGTTCCGGTTCGGTGAAGTACAGTCGATGCCGTCCCGATTCATCAAGGAGATTCCGGAACCACTCATCGACAGGCGGGATTGGCGCATCCGCCAGCATTACGAATATGCTTCAGACCAGCCCGGATTGTTCGCGGCCGCTTCGTCAACCGGCGCGGCCGAAAGAGGGGAGCGGTACTACGATTACGACGACGAGAGCCCGTTCAAGGTCGGTCGCATTGTGGCCCACCCGACATTCGGCCGGGGGAAGATCCTCCAGAAGGACGGCTACGGCGACTCGTTACGCCTTGAGATCATGTTCACCGGCCTCGGTGTAAAGAAGATCATGGCCAAGTTCGCCAAGCTGAAAGTGGTCGGCTGAGCCGGCAGGTCACATCCCGCGAGGCGCGGGACAAGACCTGCCGAAACACTGCCACTGCCCGCTATCCGTTCCGTCAGGTGCTGATTCCGCGAAGCGGAATTGTCACCTGACGGTTTCCCCCTTCCCCTTTGACTTTTCCCTCTTCAGGCCGTACCATTGCTACCGAACACTAAGGTACTTTGACAATTTATGGCTAACGATACTCAACAGATTCGCAAACCGGCGGTGGCTGGGATGTTTTATCCGGCAAATCCCGCCGAACTGGCCAAGACGCTAGCCGGATTCTTTGCCGAAGTTGAGAAAGTCCCGATTTCCGGGCGACCCGCCGCGATTATTGCCCCCCATGCCGGCTACCCGTACTCAGGGAAAACCGCCGCCAAAGCGTACAAGCTGCTCGAAGGCGAACAGTATGATTCAGTCGTGATCGTCTCGCCATCGCACACGGTCTTCTTCAAAGGCTCCTCGGTCTTCTCAGGCGACGCGTACCAGACTCCGCTGGGGCTAGTTGAGATCGACAAGGAACTGTCAACACGGATAGCTTCGGTGAATCCATCGGCGGTCTACTTCTCAAACATGGGACATGCCAGCGGTGGCGCGCGCGGCGAACATGCACTGGAAGTTCAGCTTCCTTTCCTGCAATTGGTTCTCGGCAAGTTCAAACTGGTCGCAATCGTCATGGGAGACCAGGAACCGGACTCTATTCGTACGCTCGGCGACACACTGGCGAGCATTCTGAAGGACACCAATACGCTGCTGGTCGCTTCGACCGACCTGTCGCATTTCCATTCCGAGAAAGCCGCCAACCGGCTCGATTCCGCCGTCCGAACGGCTATAGATAAGTATGACCCGGCGGCCCTGATGGAGACGCTCGAGTCCGGCAAAGGGGAAGCGTGCGGTGGCGGACCGGTCTGTGCCGTCATGACGGCGACAAAACGGATGGGTGGCAACGAAGTCAAGTTCCTCGAATACACGACATCGGGCGCCACCACCGGCGATTTTGACGAGGTTGTCGGATATCTCTCCGCGGTCATCGTGCAGGAGCGCGCCCGTGTCAGAAAAGCGGTTCTTGGCGCGCGAGCGGCCGCGAACAAGGAGACTGATGATCTCACCGATGACGATCGGCAGCTTCTCAAAAAGATCGCACGCGAGGCAATCGAGGCCCGGCTCGACGCCAAAGCGTACACACCGCCGACTGCCGAACGATTGGAGCGGAAGCGCGGTCTGTTCGTCACGCTGACTCTCGACGGCGAACTGCGCGGGTGTATCGGCTTGATTCGCGCCCGTGACCCGCTCTGGCGAGCGGTGGCCGATATGGCGCAGGCCGCGGCATTTGAGGATCCTCGGTTTCCAGAGTTGACACGCGATGAATTCAGCCGACTTGAATATGAGATTTCCATTTTGTCGCCGCTCGAACGGGTAAAGAGTCCTTCGGATATCGAGATTGGCCGCGATGGTCTGATGATCAAGCTGAACATGCACACCGGTCTTCTGCTGCCACAGGTCGCGACCGAGCACGGTTGGAATGCGAGTCAGTTTCTGGAGCAGACCTGTCTGAAGGCTGGTATCTCGCGCAATAGTTACAAAGAAAGACACGCCGAGATTTACCGTTTCAGCGCGGATGTGTTCTAATAGATCCCAATTAACTTTTGCCAACCGTCATCGCGAGGAGTGCGAAGCACGACGTGGCGATCTCAGTTCCTGTCGCGATAGACTAAACTGAGATTGCTTCGTCGCCCGAAGCGGGCTTCTCGCAATGACGATTCACGACTTGTCAGCAGCCCGCAACAGGAGCTTACCCCTCAAAGCCGCACGTCTTGTGGGTGCCGTCGCAGAACGGCTTCGTGCCGGACTGCCCGCACCGGCAGAGTGAAAACACCCCTTCTTTGACTACAACTGAGCCATCCGGCAGAGTGATTTCAGCCTTGGCGCACTCGATTTTCGCCGAGGCATTCGGCTTGATCGTGATTCTGATATTGCCGAGTTCCATCGTCGTTCCTTCTGGTTTATACCTGCTCCCGACATGCCCTTAACGGACGGCTGTCAAGATGAGTTCCGCACGGCTGTATAGGCGATCGTCTATCTCTTCTGCTTCAAGACTTCGATGATTCCCGCATCGATCCAGTAGAAATCCTCCATTGTACCTGAATTGTGTCTTGTGAAGAACAGATACTTGCCGTCGGGTGTCACTGATGGAAACCTTTCTTGCGACGCTGAATTTACGCTACTCCCCATGTCAATCGGGTTCTGCCACTGACCATCACTTCCTTTGAAGCTGACGTAGAGATCACCATTACCGAAGTCACCGTCACGCTTTGATGAAAATATCAGATAGTGTAGTGCTCCCTTTTTAGCCAGCGTTTTCTAAGAGAGCCCTCGTGGTCAGGTTATAGGTTTCTTCCATCCGGTTCGGCGTCCGGTAGCCCAGCGCCGAGTGTAACCAGGTCTCGTTGTACCTCTCC
>Ga0315276_10000008_pt1 | contig 128574 bp, 119 predicted proteins | sample YL17G05_0_MG_FD_204542 | JGI IMG/M metagenome (GOLD analysis project Ga0315276, IMG submission 204542) | Sediment microbial communities from Yellowstone Lake, YNP, Wyoming, USA - YL17G05_0 | ecosystem: Environmental > Aquatic > Freshwater > Lake > Sediment | place: USA: Wyoming | collected...
GGCCTTTGTGACTGGCTTTCACTTCGCCGAGTAAGGACGGGAGCTTGAAGTCGGATGGGTTCGGATTCGGAGATACGATGGCGTTTGGCGAAGAATAGGCATATAACATATCTGTTCCGACAATATTTGCGCCAAAGGAACAGAGCGTTATTAATGATACTATTATACGATATAATTTTTTTCTAAAGGGTATCATTATCACTTTTCTTATCCAATACCTGTTAGTCTAAAAAAAATCTACAATAAAGATGGTGAGTAATTATATCATATGGGAGTGGTTAAGTCAAACGAAAGGAGCTTGATTTTGTTCTTTTAACAACCATGAACTATCAACTTCATCAGTGCACTATCTTTTGATTCTTCTTTTGTTTTGCTTTGGTTTTTATGGTAGATATGGGAGGTGGAAAGTGAGGAGTCTTCTTATGAGAGATATAGATAGGGTCTTTGAGTTGCGTAAGAATATGATCGATGATTGGAAGTACAGGGGCTTGGATTGGAGACAGATCCGCGATAAGTACAGAGTGAGTAAACGATGGTTCTATAAGCTGAGGATGCGATATATGCTTAAGGGTTATGAGGGGTTGCGGGACCGCGTTCGGAAGAACGATAACCGGCCTTACAACGTAAATTGGCAGCAGAAATTAAAAATACTCGATTATGTCTATTATAACCCGACCCATGGTCCGATGAGGATAGCCTATGAGAATCCGTCCATTGGGGTCTCCCATACCGCGATATGGAACTTCCTGAAGAAGGAAGGCTTAAATACCAGGATGAAGCGTAGGCTTTGGGCTGAGCACCAAGGAAGGCCTACTCTTAGTAAGAAGGAGCACTCGCTCATCCTTGCCAAGCACAGGCACGTAGAATCGCATTCTGCGGGAGAGCTTGTGAGTATCGATACATTCAACGTCTCCGTCAAGAATCTCGGCAAGATATGGCAGTATACGGCATGCGATACGTACTCAAGCTACGGCCTTGCGAAGATATACCGCGAGAAGACCGCCGATAACGCCATAGACTTCGTCATCAACCATGTCGTCAAGCGCTCTACTCCGGATAAGATCAGGCGCGTCCTGACAGACCAGGGCACCGAGTTCTATAACGCGCGCTTTAAAGAGACTGAGAGCGCGTTCACAAGGGCTCTGAGGCTCTATAGCATACGGCATTCGGTGACTAAGGTCGCCCATCCATGGACCAACGGCTACGCCGAGCGGCTTAATCAGACTATCTGGCAGGAGTTCTATCTATGCAGGCTTGACAGGCCGTACGCGTCATTGGATGAGCTTAATGAAGAGCTCGATAGCTTTATGAGATATTATAACTTTAATCGTGTGCACTCGGGGTACAAGCTTGTGGAGGAGGGCTACAGGCACCCGGGGCAGGCGTTCTTTGATACCAGGGAACGGGAGTGTGTTGTAGAGCTAAAGTGCTAGCTCTTTGCGAAAACTTGTCGTGTTCGCTATAGCCGGCGTGTGCCTACTCTAGTGCCCTCGTCGGGGGGATTGGACAACCATGATTTGTTTCACGTATGTGTGCACTGGGTTTTGGTTGGATATGGTTTTCTTAGGCAGGATGGGTGAAGTATATGGCTGGGGGTATTAGGCTGCTTCGAGGAACTGCCTCATGGCTGCATACCGCCTGACCAGATCGCCTGGCTCGTGCTGCTGAGCCTTGGGTAGGAGACGTACGATAAGGGTGCCCTTCTCGTCGATGCTGAGCGACTCGATGTTTATGCCCTCGAGCGCAAGAGCCTTGCCGTCTATGGTTAGCGCCTTGACCTTATCGCCTTTTGCTATCAGGCTGTCGCGGTATTGCGCCAGGGCTATGACCACGATCTCCGCAATGGGGTAGTACGAGCTGGCATGGAACTCATTATCGTCTATATAGACAGCGCTCGCAGCTTCTGATTCTACGGCCGCGAGGCCTTCTCTCATCTTGTCGCTCGCGAAGAGGAATACCTTCGCGTTACCGTCGGCAGTATGTTCTTTCAGTTTTTCGGACATCTTGTCGGCCGGCGCAGAGACAATGATGAGGTTCTTCAGTATCTTCTCGTATGCGGGGTTCTCCCTCAGCTCGCGCAGTGCGTCGAGAAGCTTGCGCAACGGCCCCTGATCCTGCTGCCGGGCAAGGCTATCCTCGAAGGCGAGGATGACTTTTTCGTTGAATAGGAGCGAGGCGAGGCTCCCTTTGAGGGACTGCGCAAGGTCCTCGCTTGAGATACGGTCATCGTTCAGCGCTAATTTAATGCCCCTCCTGTCGCCAACACACCGCACCGTGACATTTCTGCTGGCGTCGAAGAGGACGATCTTTTGTCTTTCATTCTCATCGGTTTGTATCTTCTCCGCATTGATGCCGTTTACATTTTTGAGATAGCCCGTTATATCTCTGGCGCAAATAATGTTCAGGGGATTGGCTTTACGCATCTCCGGGTCTCTGGTGGAAGAGATAACAGCTATGCGCCATTCCGGTCCGCGGAAATCTTTAAGCAGCCGGCCTAAATACTCTTTCTTGGCACTGGCCGTGTCTCCACTCAAGAAAATATGCCTCTCCGGCACGATATGGGCCAATACCCGTTCGCCTGTCTTTGTATTGTACCCCGCCACAGCCAGGCATACGCCCAGCATGGCCTCGAGAGAATAGGGGTTGCCCTTGGGCAGCTTCACGACATCGTTCGGGTCAACAGGGATAACGCCGCCGCTTCTATCATCCCGCACATCCAGAGCCGTTTTATCATCCCCTACGACAATCTCGCATTTCCGGCCTCCGACGGTGCACGGTACAACCCAACGCTCTTCTTCCTTCCACTTGCGATCAAAACAGAGCTCGGCATCCCTTACTCCGACGGTGGTATTTATGTGAAGATTGATATCCGAGACCGGCATTTTAACTGACTTGAGGTAAAGAGTTATGGCTGCCTCAACCGCGAATCTCTCGAGCACGCTCGGCACTGGATTCACATAGCGTTCGAGGCTGTCGCACCTTATTGGCGTCTTGGCCTCCTTAAGCATCTCGCCCATGATGAAGCACGAGCTCCCAGTCCTTAGTACCTCGTCCTTTATATCGCCGGCAAGCTTCAGCGCCTTTTGTCTCATCTCCTTATGCTCAGCCATCTCCTTTATGATGCTGGCATACCCCCTGCCCAGGGCTTCAGGGTCGTTTTTATGGGTCGAGCGCACCAGATCGATCGCCTCTTCGAATAGGTCGAGATCATTCTCTCTTTCAAATCCCAGGTCGAGGAATGCTGATGCCAGCGCAGCCTTGCTACGGGCGAGAGAATCCGGATCCCGGATTTGCTCAAGACACATCTGGGCGTTGTCCAGTGAGGTGAAGAGATATCTATCGCCCTTCGCCAAGGCTTTTTCAGCAACTCTTGCGCATTTCAGGTACGCATTGAAGGTGTCCAGCAGCTCTGCATCGCTCTTGGCCCTCTCTTCCGTGTCTGCGACGATGTTGAAGGCCGTCATGAAGATATCGCGCCTCTTTTCCGCAATGAAGTCGGCGTCTACATTTATACTGACGCCATCCTCCATGTTTACCAGGCCTTTGGGAACCTCTTTTATTTCCGATAAAGCTTCGGCTATATCAAGCATCGCCATTGCGTACGGGAGATCGTTATTTGGATCCCTGTTTATTTCAGGGTATAGCATGAACCAGCAGTTCACCCATATGGGCGGCGCTTCTTTAAGAAGTTCGGGAGATATCCTGGCGTAGGTGACTGCCGCATGGAGTGGGGCCACCTCATAAAGCTGGTTAAGGATGTGTTCCAGTAAAGGATATAAAATGTGGCCAAGCCTGCCTTTTACCAGCTCGACGATAAGATCGCTGGTGGCACGTATATTCTCGTAACTCCTGTCGCCCTGGAAGACATCGTTAAGAGCGTTGTTGGCTATCGCCGCCAGATCAAAAGATCTGTCATTCTTCTCTCTTATTGCACGCATGATCTTGCCTAACGCCACCGCCTGAAGATTCTTGTTTTGTCCGAGCTCCATCTCGGCAGTGATATACGCCTCTATGAAAGATCCGTGGGATGCAACGGCCGAGATTATCGCCGCCTGTACAATTTCGCGGCCTGGCCGGTTCTTCAATCTCGAGGCCAACTCAAGGGCGGCATCGTCGAATGACGGCGATTCGCCGAGCGCCATGGAAAGGTTGACCAATATGGTTTCACGGGATCTATTTAATATCGCGAGCTGCGCGGGATCTTTCTCTTCACTGATATTTGACTCCAGTTTCTTCAACATGGCCACGGCAGAGTCGATGATACGGCTTATGATGGCGGCATCGCCGGTCGTGGACTCAACCTCGTCGGGAATTTCATCGGACGCTTTTTTTGCGATGGGATTGAAGCGTGACGTGGCAGCGAGACACCCGTCCTCTTGCGCAAGCGCATCCGTAATCGGAACGGGGCCGTTGAATAAAAACAGGCATGCCAGGATTATCGCAAGGCAGCCTTTATGCCGCGACCAGCGCCTTGACTTGCCCTTCGTATATCTTCTTGAGTTCATTTCGGTCCTTCGGTGCCGCTTTTGGTATCAGATGTATGATACGCTTCGTAGTTTCGCTGAACCGTATCTCTATGCCGGGATGGTCGGCAACTGCGACCGTACCGCCGAAAGCGATCTTCACTGTTATCAGGATCATCTCGCAGAGCCGCATGTAGTCGATCTTTTCGATAGGGTCGGATTTTCCGAGATTTATCGCATCGATGGCTGCGAAGAAAGCCCTGTCCTCTTTCTTAGTGCTTCTCAATTGGTCAAATGCTTTGGACTTCAGCGTATCCTCGCTCGCCATGACTATGATATCTTTAGCGTCCGCGCCGGTATCTATCGCTTCCTGCGCCAATTCATCGCCGGCGCCGACGATAATCTTGACGTTGTCCAGGCCCACATCCCGCAAGCGGCGCTCAAGCCTGTTGATTATCTCTCTCGCCAGCGGCCGCATGAAAGCGTTTGCCATCGGCGGCATCCACTTGCTCAATTCAAGGCATATCACGATCTTGCGGCCTTCTTTCTTGGCGTCGAGCACGGCAAGCTTAAGGGTATCGACCATGAGGGTGGCCTGCTTCGATTCTCTCTCTATAAACGCCTCGAGCGGATCGGTTACGGGGACGGAAACGGTTTCCTGGTTGGCGGCCGCTTCAGAAGCAAGCTCGCCGGTAAGGGCCTCTATCTTTTCCACGATCGGACCCATGCGCCCAACGGCCTGGCTGAAGATAAGGCGGTTTTCCAAGGCTTTGGGGCTTTTTACAAAAACCTCGTTTATAAAATATTTTCCGAGCATCTCGTACGGCATCGGGTCCGATTTGGTGCCGGAGTGAGCGATGTCACCCGCGAACTTCGACAGGTCTTTATGCTCCACCTCTTCCGCCATGCGTGAAAACATGGTAAGAAATCCTTTTAGCTTCTCAACGGCCCTTTGGATACGCTTGGCGTCCTTCGCCTTCTCGCCGGCCGGAAGCCGGTCGAACTCCTCAACCTCCAAGCCGATCATCGTAGAGATGCTTGCTATTGCATGGCCTACATAGTCACTCCATTGCCAGCGTCCGTTGGTGCTCCAGACGCTCCCTCGTATCCGCTCGAGGCTGCGAATCATAATCACCAATTCTAAAAGATGGGCGTAGTATTTCCCTATCTTACCGACGGTGGAAAGCCGTTCTACGTCCGGTGCCTCGGGCCACTTCACGTCCGCACTTACAGCGGAGAGCTCATCGCCGGCATCTGCGGCTTCGGCTTTCTGAGGCTCGTCATCCGGGGACAATGTCTTTTGGCCCTGCAAAAGATTTAAAAGGTATGGGTCGGCGACTACAAGCTCGGAATCAGGGTCGATCCCATAGAGGTCCGATTTCGGACTGCCGCGTCTCTCTGACGCGGATACCGGTGCAGTGGACGCCTCCTCCCCTTTCCTGTAAAACTGCAGGTGAATGCCCCCCCTGTCTCCGGAAATAAGTTTCGGGTCGGACAGTAGCGGCGCGAGATTCGGGAAGTCATGCTGCTTTCGCCTCATCTGCTCAGAAGTGAAGATTGCGGCAAAAAGACCGCGGCTGTCCAGCTCTTGAATTTTTCTCTCCAGGGTAGCGCGGAATTTCCCATAACTGTCCAACGGCTGGGTATAGAAGAAGGCGATAGCGTCAAAGCCCTTCCATGGTATATTGAACGCGTCGGTCTCCGGTTTGAAAGCGACTGAACCAGCGGTTATGAGTTTCGCCTCGAGAGCATCCTTGTATACGCGGCCGGCGTTTGTGGATAAAAATTTATCCTTTTCAACAGCAGTGACCTTCATGCCGTAGACGTTCGCCGCTATAAGCGAGATCCTCAAATCGCCTGCTCCGAAGTCCAGCAGCGTCTTGCCTTTCAGGGGGCCGAGCTGTCTTTCCAGCTCAGCAAAGAAGGCTTCTAGGGTTTTGAAGGAGATAGCGCCGTATACCGAACCGTCGGGATTTTGAAAAGCGTTGAAGCCTTCCTTTTGGAAATATTTCGTATATTCGGAGAGGAATCGTATTATATCGCCAAACTTGTCCGCTTCCGGCCTTTTTGCGCCGGATGGCCGCATCAGTACCTCTATGACACTCTGGGCTATCGAGAGCCTTTTCGTATCCGGCCGGACGCCGCTTCGCTGCAGTTCGCCCAAAACAGACCTTATGTAGTCCTTAAAGAGGCGAGCGTCCTCGGTGAGCGCATATGTCGCCTCTTTGCCGCTGCCCTTAACAATAAGCAGGCCTGGGAAATAATTGACGAGGTTCCGTATGTCCCAACTTATCGTCGCCTCGGCCCTCTCGAGCCTTGAGGTGATCTCGCTCTTCGTAAAAGGCCTCTTCTCTTTCAGCAGCAGATCGAATACGCCGAGTATCGAGCCCGGCGGTATGGCCCTCTCCTTCGATCTTCCATGATCGGCCACGAGCTTCTCGTAGAACTCTTCCCCTCCCATGTACTGCTGGACTATCGACGAGGACGGGACCAGCCTCATGGCGCCGACAGGAATGACGTCTTTGAGGCTCCTCTCGAGCCGGTCTATCGTCTTTATGGAGACGCCGTCCTTCTCTCTCTCCGCATCTGCCAGGGCTTTTGAGAGGAGGCCTTCCTTCTCGATGTAGAATTTGATTATGGGGAGCTCGTAGGCGAGGTACGCGTTGAATGTCGCGTCTGCCCTCGGCCAGGTCGGATAGACGCTCTCGACCTGTTCATCCAGCAATTTGGGCCATTCTCTTATAACTTCCAGCGCTCCTCTGGAACGGGTGTAGTATACCGTCAGGATATGCCTGAGGAGCCGCAGGTCTAGCGCTATGAGCGGCCAGTTATCTGCGAGTTTCATGTTCGGTGCGGTATTCACGAATACGCCGAACCGTCTATTTTCCGGCACGAGCCCGAGGACGCGGTCGCTCAATGTGTAGTTACCATCTATTATGAGTATCTCACCATTGCCCACCCTGAGCTTGCGCGCTATCTTCTCGCCCCTCACGTAGTCAAAGATCTCGACCTCTCCGCCTTTCAGGATCTTCTCGATATCGGCCATCTCCATGTTGTCGAAGTTGGCTCTTTTCACGGCCTTGCCGCGGCTGGCAAGTTTCTCGAGGAGCTCGACCACGAATCCCATCTTTCCGCTCGTCTGCGGGCCTGAGACGAGGACGAACCCGCTCTCGCCCTTTGGCATCTTGGCAGCGACCGCGTCGGCGATATCATCTATTTCACGGGACTTCTGGTCTTCGCAGTATTTGATGAGGTCTTTAAACCTCCCCTGATCTATAAGGCCGTTCAGCTCTTCGATCGTCTCTGGAATGAGAAAGACCTCGCCGTATCCTTTATAAGGCTTTTTACTGCCATTGAACATGGCGGCGAGCCTGGTATTTCTGGCGAGCTCGGCGTTCACCAGCCTTATGATCGCGATGACGCCTGCCGCTTTCCTTAGTGATATCTTGTAGTGCTCTGCCGTCTTGAGGACGCTCTCTGCGGCAAGGCGCATCCTCTCCTCGAGCATCTTATCGACGGCTACAAGCGTCCACTCTTCCCCTTCCAGATTCTGGAGCCATTCGAAATACGACACTACGACGCCGCCTGCATTGGCCAGGATATCCGGAACGACCGGAATGCCCTTGGCTTCCAGTATCTTATCCGCCTCGGGCGTGGTGGGGCCGTTCGCGGCTTCGACGATCATCTTAGCTCTTATCTTCGGCGCGTTCTCCTTCGTGATACGGTTCTCTCTGAATGCTGGTATGAGTATATCGACTTCGAGCGGCCAGAATTCGTCTATGGTGATATGCGATGCCCCCGCGAAGTCGGAAAATTTTCCGCCTGCTTTAAGATGCGCGTCAAGCGCATCGGTATCGATGCCGTCTTTGTTGTATATGATGCCGGTGGCCTCCGTTATGGCCACAACCTTCGCGCCGGCAGCCCTGAAGATCCTTGCCGACCAGCTGCCCACATTGCCGTAGGCTTCTATGGCGACGCTCTTGCCCGCGATATCTCTTCCTATGCCGAGCTTATCGCCCATTATCCGGAGAGCGGTGACCGTGGTGAAGAATACCCCCTGCCCCGTGGCCTTCTCCCTGCCGAGGGACCCGCCCTTCCCGACGGGCTTGCCGGTCACGACGGCCTTTGCGAACTCATCGCCGGTCCTCCTGGCATATTCATCCCTCATCCAGTCCATTATCTCGGCTGTGGTGCCCATGTCAGGCGCTGGTACGTCCTTCAGAGGGCCGATGACCGCTCTGTGGCTGTCTGGAGCAAGAGCGCCCGCATAGGCCCTCATGAGACGCTCCTTTTCGCCCTGGGAGAGTTTGGAAGGCTCACATGTGATCCCGCCTTTCCCGCCGCCGTAAGGTATGCCGACTACCGCGCACTTAAGGCTCATCCATTTGGATAAGGCCCTCACCTCATCCTCACTCACTCCCCTGTCCCACCTTATGCCGCCTTTTCCTGCGCCGCGGGCGTCGTTATCGAGCACCCTGTATCCTTTGAATACCTTGGTCGATCCGTCGTCCATGATAACTGGAAGATCTACAGTGGTGACGCGCTGTGAGTTCAGAAACCCTTTGAAGCTATTGTCGAGGCCGTTCAGGAATACGGGGTCGAGCGAGATAATGTCGGCGAGGTTCTTCACCTGCTCACGCGCCATCTCGAATGGGTTCAATTCCGCCTTTTCGCTCCGGCGCGCAGACACAGGTTCTTTAGCCTTTGCCTGCCTTGCTTTTTCTATCAGCTTTTCGGCGCGTTTTTCAATCTCTCCTCTGGCGCTCGATACCCTCTTTTCAGCCTTTTTGGCATACACGTCCGGATACAGGTTTTTGTGTTTTGCGTATTCGGCGTCGACAGCCTTCAGCGCCGCTTCTTTCAGAGAGATGATCTCCTCTTCTGCCGCCTCCTGGGCCGGCTGGTATTTCTTGACCGCATCCCCCACGAGCAGAAGGAATTCAATACTGATAACGTTCTGTATCTTATCTAGCCATAGCCTCCTTGACTTCTCCGCATATTTAAAGAGCGCCGGCGTAAGGCGCTTTTTGGCCGAAGCCATCGCTGAACTGATCTGCCCGGCAACCTTAGAGTAGGGGTCTATCATGTATTCAAAGTCGAGCAGGATCCGGTATTCTTTTTTAAACAGGTCGTAGTAGGCCGCCGCCTCCTTTTCCGTAGCGCCGGTCTTTTTGATCATCTTGATGGATAGCGCCTCCTGCACCTGGCGCATCATTCGGTCTGCCTCGACAAGCTGCTCTTTATCCAAAAAGTAAGAGAAGTCCATGTTCTTTGTAACAACCAGCCACGAAAGGTCATCCAGGCCATAAGAGAGATATTGCTCCTTCTCGAGCTTTAGATCGTTACATATCTTATGCGCCTCGTGTTCGAACTCGTCCAATAGCTCGCGCAAGGACTTCCCCTTCGTTGCCCATAGATAGCTCGACCGCCTGATCTCGCGCGCTACCGTGATCTCGCCGGCATGCAGGGTTGCGGCGCCGGGATACTCTTTCCCGGCCTCCGGGACAAAATACCGCAGCAACGCCTCCCCGCCTGCAAGCCTGCATGGCAGATAGAAGGAATCCTCTTTTTTATATATCTTGGCTGGATCGAAATGTGAAGGTTTTACCGGCATCGGTTTCTCGCTGATAAGCCCTTGCAAGCCTTCTTCGCTCAACCTGAAACGGAACGCCATAGCGATAAGGCCTTCTACATACGAAAGGCTGACGTTATCAGGAAAATCCGACTGTGACTGTGCGGTCAACGGAGCGAAGCGTGATTCCGGCCTTAGGTTGGATTTCTGTTCCGGGAAAGCGTATTCGGCTGAAGAGAATCCGGAAGAAGTTACAAGGAAAGAGAAGATAAGTATGATCGAGACTGCCTTTGAAAAGTATCTCATCGCTTCTCCTGGTCTATAATATAGAATTCTACATTTGTATTATTTTAACAAAATATAGATAGAGTTTACCATAAAGAAAAAGAAAAGCAAGCCAAGATTTTAACTTTTTGTTTTTTAACGCTTAATGATCTGTGTAAGATCTCCGTAGACTGGAATTAGGGTTTGGGGGGACTGGCCGGTTTTATTTATGGTGGGTAAAAAACTTGCGTGCCCTTATCTGGAAGTCCTCAGCAGCGACATAAACGCTGGGCACCATGAGAAGGGTGAGAATCGTAGAGCTGGTGAGGCCGCCCATGACAGTTATGGCGAGCGGGCTCCAGAGATTCGAGCCTTCCTGCGTGCTTATGGCCATTGGAAGTAGGCCGAGTAGCGTCGTAATTGTCGTCATTAGGATAGGCCTGAGCCTGTCCCTCGAGGCGATCAGGACCGCTTTCTTACAGCCGATCCTGTTCTTCCGCAACTGGTTGCAGTGGTCTATGAGCAGGATGGCGTTATTCACCACTATTCCGCCAAGCATCATGAACCCGACGAGAACGCCCATACCGACAGACTTACCTGTCATGTAGAGCGCGGCCACCACCCCTATCAATGCGAGCGGTACGGAGACCATTATTATAAAAGGCTGAAGATACGACTCAAAGAGGGATGCGAGAACAAGATAGATCAGGATGACTATAAGCCATATGATCGCCCGGAACTGTTTCTGTGTCGCCATCATCGTGGGATAGTTGCCGCCGATCCGGTAATAGTATCCTTCCGGAAGTCTTATGTCGGCAAGCGCCGCGCGGACGATCTCGGCCGACTTGCTGAGAGGGGTCTTCCCCACGTTGGAACTGACCTGTATCATCCGGGTCTTATTCTTCCTCCATATCTCGCTCGGGCCCAGCCCGTACTTGAAATCGACCACCTGGTCGAGATAGAAGGACTTCTCGTTGGGGTTCATCAGTATGAGCTTGTGCAAATCCTTGAACGTCTTCCTGTACTTCTCATCGAGCCGCGCTATCGTCTCGACTTCGCTCGACTCTGTATGGAAGAGAGTCGCTCTCAAGCCCCTCATCTGAGCGTGAACCGCGTTCGCCACGTCGGTGACCGTCATGTCGAATAACCCGGTCTTCTTTCTGTCGACCCTTAGGCCAAGCTCGGGCCTGCCCTCCCTCATCCTTATCTTGGTGTCGGTGAAACCTTTCACTGAGCCGAGGCGCGTAGCCATCGAGATCGCTATCTCTCTCAGCGTGTTATAATCGTAGCCGAACAGCTCCAGGACTATCTCTTTGGTACCGACTTCCTGCTCCTCTTCGAAATAGATGAAGGCGGGGCGGAGCTTTTCCGTCTTGGGCCGCAGGCTCTCTATGACCTCGGTGACAGATCGCTTGCGCTGCGATATGCTTACCAGTTCCACGTAGACCTTGCTCGACCATGGCTCGACCCTCGCCGACATTATCTTCAGTTCCGGGATCTCCTTCGCGAGGATTTCGACCTTCTTGACGATGCTGTTCGTCACGTCGAGTTTGGTTCCCGTCGGCAATTCTATGAATATGGTGAACTTGTTCTGCTCCGTCGTCCCCAGGAATTCCATGCCCAATTTCGTAAGGAGGAAGAACGACATAATAAGGGCCAGGAAGGAATATATGAATATGCGTTTTGAGTTCCTCAGGAAATATATTACGCCGCGGCGCTGCGCGTCATACAGGACCTTCATGAACCCGACGACGTTCGTCTTGCCGTAGCCTTTCGGTATGTCGTCCAGAGAGAATTTCGTCCGCGACGCAAGTAACGGCACGACCGTTATAGCCACAAAAAGCGACACGATGAGCGAGAATGTGACCGTCCATGCTACGCCGCCGTACAGAAGCTTGATCTCCTCCCCGACGAATACCATCGGCAGGAAGACGACTATCGTCGTAAGGGTCGACGCCCATATGGCTATCCAGACCTCTTCTGCCCCGGCTATCGCGGCCGGAATGCCGGTTATGCCCTCCTCGTTCTTCTTGAGTATATTCTCGAAAACGACTATCGAGTTATCGACGAGCATTCCGACTCCGAGCGCCAGGCCGAAGAGCGTCATGAAGTTTATCGTCAGCTTCATCGGCAGCATCAAAGAGAACGTTATGACGATAGATATGGGGATGGCGGAGCTCACTATAAGCACAGGCCTGACTTGACGTATGGCTATTGCCGCTATGACCATCCCGAAGAGAAGGACATAGAGGAGCTTTGTGGGCAGAAACATCGCCGCTATAAGCAGGATGGTTGTTACTACCATGAATGGCTTGTTCAGCTTTATTAGAAAATACGCAAGGACGAGGATGATGAGGGCCGCGCCCTGAAGAAGGGAGACCTTCAGGTTCTCTATGGACTTTTTTATGAAGTCCGCCTGGTTACTTGTTATGGTGATGGTCAGGTCTTTCGGCAGGACCGTCTTGAGGTGTTCGACTTCCTTCTCTATGTTCTTTGCAACCTCTATAGTGTTGCTGGTCGATTCCTTCTGGATATAGATCGATACGACCGGCCGCACGTTTACGCGGGCGTATCCCGTAGGCTCGAGATACGAATCGAGGACAGTTGCCACGTCTTTCAGCCTGACTATTGACCCGTCCGGCAATGTCGACACGGGAATATTCTTTATGTCATCCACCGTCTTGTAAAGCCCTATCGTTCTTATGAGGTACTTATCCTTGGTCCGTTCTATGCCGCCGGCAAGCAGGTTGAGGTTGTTGGCGCCTATATTTGCGATTATCCTGTCGAGAGACAGGTTGTAGGCGGCCATCCTGCGCTGGTCGGCCTCGACGAGGATCTTCCTCTCGCGGCCTCCTGCCACCTCGGCGTCGGCGACTCCGTTGATGCGTTTTACCGCCTCTCTCACGTCCTCATCGACGATCTTTCGTATCTCCTCGGTCGTCCGCTTAAGGCTCGTGACCGCGATGATGACGATAGGCACGTCAGAGCGCTTGAACTGGGCTATGACCGGCTTCTCTATCTCTTTGGGAAGTTTATTCTTGATACGCGCGAACTTCTCGCGCACCTCGAGCGCCGCAAAGTCCATATTGATGCCGGGCTCGAAGCTCAGGACGACTGTTGACTCGCCCTCCTTGGAGATTGATAGCATCTCCTCGAGGTGGCTCACGCTCCCGACCGCCTCCTCGACCAGTTTCGAGACAAGGGACTCTACTTCAGTCGGCGGGATACCGCCGCGGACACCTATAATAATGCTTATCTCGCCGAAGCTTATATTGGGATAGAGCTCTACTGGCATCTGCAGGAGGGATATGACGCCGAGGAGGATCAGTATCGTATAGACCATCAGCATCGTGACTGGTCTTTTGATGGAGAACGACGGAAGGCTCATTTCTTTAAACCCTTGTCGCCTTTGCGCTGGAAAAATTTCTTGAATAGATCGATGCTGCCTAAATATATGGTGGGAATGACGATAAGCGTCAGGAACGTGGCGACTGTGAGGCCGCCCATGACCGTTATGGCCATCGGCGCGCGAAGCTCTGCGCCTTCGCCGCCCAGCAGAGCCATGGGCGCGAGGCCAAGGATGGTAGTAAGCGCCGTCATGAGGATCGGCCTTAGTCTCACCTTGCTGGCATAGACGGCAGCCTCCTGGACACTCATCCCTTTTGATAAAAAGAGGTTTATACAGTCTACGAGGACGATGGCGTTATTGACGACTATACCGCCGAGTATGCCGACGCCCATCAGGACGTAGGCGCTCACGCTCGTCCTGGTAAAGAAGAGGCCGAATGCCACTCCTATAAGCGAGAGCGGTATGGTGAACATGATGATGAACGGCTGCCACAGGGATTCAAATAGCGCGGCCATGATCATGTAAACTAGCAGGAACGCGGCGATAATGGCATTCTGCATGCTCGCGAAGGACGCCTTCATCTCCTCTGTCTCGCCGGCAATCTTCATCACATATCCTTTGGGGATATTAAGCCCGTCTATCATCTTATTTACATCCTTGATGACATCCTTCTGGGCCCTGTTATAGATATTGGCATAGACGAGAACAACCCTCTCCTGGTTCGTCCTGCGTATCTCGCTCGGCCCCTTACCTTTTCCGAACGTGGCAACACTCCCGAGCTGGACCCTGATGCCTGCCGGCGATTGCAATTCAAGCCTGGAGAGCTTATTGAAGTCGTCCCTGTCCTGGCTCCTGAGCCTTACCCTTATATCAAACTCCTCGCCCTTCTCCTTCAGTTTGCTGGCCACATAGCCTTTGAGCCCGATAAGCGACGTCTGGGCAACGTCGGTGACAGAGAGGCCGTAGAGCGAAGCCCTGTCCTTGTCTATGAATACTTTCGTCTCCGGCGAGGGTTCCGAGAGGTTGTTCTTAATACCATATAACCCCTTTACGCCTGCCAACCTCGCCTGTGTTTCGCGGGTCAGCTTCTCCAGGGTTTTCAATTCAGCGCCCTTTATCTCTATGGTCACAGGCGCCTGGACAGCCATTCCTGCGGCGAGGACATTCTCGGAAAGCAGGTACTCTATCCTGGCGCCGCCGAGATCGGCATTACCGAGCTTCTCTTTTACCACCTGGACGACCTGGCCGCTCTTCAGCCTGCGCTTCTTCTTGAGCGTGACGACGATCTCGGCCTGGTTCGCGTTCAGGCGTTCGACGATGCTCTTTGTGGCCGATTCCTTCGTCGAGCCGACAGTCACGTTGACAGTTTCCGTCTCCGGCAGTTTTGAAAGAAGGCTTTCCACCTTTTCAGACGCTTCGTTGGTCACATCGAGCCTGGTGCCTGCGGGCATGTCTATCTTTATCGTGAATTGGCCCGTATCGACTTTGGGCATCAGCTCCTTATCCATGAAGATGAAGAGCAGCAATGAAGCGAGGAATACATAGAGCGTCCGTTTCAGGTACTTGCCCTTCTCTTTAACGAACTTGTCCAGTACATCCGCGTAAAATTTTCTCAGTTTTGACGTCGCTCCCGCTTTATCGATGGCCGCGAGGTCATCGTCGCTCTCGATAGTCACGGTCTTGCCGACATTCAGGCCGTAGGATGCCAGAAGCGGCACTATCGTCAGGGATGCGATGAGTGATGCGAGGAGCGAGAACGTCACGGTAAGCGCAAAATCCTTCGATATCTGGCCGATGATGCCTATGACGAATATGAGCGGCAGAAAGACGACTACGGTTGTGAGGATCGAGCCGGTAACGGATATGAAGACCTCGTTCGCGCCTATTATCGCCGCCGTCTTCTTATCCTCGCCCATCTGCATGTGCCTGTAGATATTTTCTATGACTACTATGGCGCAGTCGACGAGCGACCCGACGCCAAAGGCGAGGCCGCCGAGCGACATCATGTTGATGGATATGCCGGAGAAGTACATGAGCGCGAACGTCGCAAGGACCGATATCGGGATGGTGAGCGTGACTATGAGAGAGCTCCAGACGTTGCGCAGGAAGTAGTACAGGACGAGGAATACCAGGACTCCGCCCTGCCATGCTGCGTCCCAGACACCTCCTATGGCGCTCTTTATGAACAGGGACTGGTCGTAGACTATCGTGACATCGACGTCTTTGGGCAGGTCCGGCTTAAGTTCCTTCAATTTCTGTTTTACCCTGTTTATTATCCGGACCGTGTTTCCCATGGCCTGCTTTTGGACAGCGATCGATATGTTCTCTCTCCCGTTATACCTCGAATAGCTCGTCCGTTCCTTTACGCTGTCGCTGATAGTCGCGATGTCTTTGAGATAGATGAGCCTCTTGTCGACGCTTATGGCGCCTTTCGTAGTCTTCGTCCCCGGCTGGTCATATGCCTCCATTCCCGGCTGGCCTTCTACCGATCCTACCGGGACGGTATCCATATCGCTCACTTTTTCGAACTCGCCCAGCGTTCTTATGAGATATTCGTAAAAACTCTCTTTTATCGTGCCGGCCGGGTAGTTGAGGTTCGCGTTCGACACTGCCTTCGAGACATCGAGAATAGGTATCCTCCTCGACTGCAACTTATCCTGGTTGACATCGACCTGTATCTCCCGCTCGAGCCCGCCGGAGATCGTCGCCGACGCCACGCCCTCTACCTTCTCGATCTCGTCTTTTATCATCTTCCTTGTCAGGTTGCGCAGGCTCACTGGCGACCGTTCGCCTGAGGATGTCACGCTCAGGATCAGGATGGGCTTATCGAACGGGTTGAAAGGCAGGACGATCGGCTCTTCGGCTTCACGCGGCAGCCTCTCTTTTATAAGGTCTATCTTCTCGCGCATGCCGAGGGCGGCGAAGTTGATGTTCTGGTTCCATCCGAACTCAGCTATGACGAGCGAGAGCCCTTCTTTGGAGACAGAGCTGAGGCGCTTGACGCCGGCGACCGTGCCGACCGCTTCTTCAACGGGCTTTGTGATGAGCGTCTCTATCTCTTCAGGCGCTGCGTTCGCATATGGAGTGACTACGGTCAGCTGGGGATAGACTATCTGCGGAAAGAGTTCCTGAGGCAAAAGCTCCAGAGATACTACGCCAAAGATAAGGATGGCCGCCACTATCATCAACATGGTGACGGGGCGCTCGACCGAAAATTGCGGTAAATTCATCTATCCTCGTACTAAGGAAGTTTAAATGAGCCCTTCCTGGACTTCCATTATCTCGACCCTGGATTTATCTTTGAGCTCTTCCTGTATCTCAACTACGACCAGCTCGTCTTCCTGGAGGCCTTCCTCGACTTCGACAAGGTCCTGCGTCATGTAGCCGAGCTTGAGCTTGCGGACCTCGATGGTGCCGTATTCAAGCGGTTTCTCCTTCGCCTCGACCTCGGGAGCCTCTTTTTTGGCTTCCTTCTTCTTGGCTGCACCACCGCCAAACGGCCACCACCCCTTCTTCTTAGCCGCCTCTTCACCGGTTTCCGGCTTGGCCTCTTCCTTGTGCACGACGTACGCGAAATAGTCCGCCTCTTTCTTCTTGAGGGCAGAGGCCGGCACGACTATGACGTCCTTCTTCTCATATGTGTAGATGAGCGAGCGCACGAACATGCCGGGCTTGAGCAGGTTCTCTTTATTGTCGAGTTCGACCTTTATCATCTGGGTCCGCGAGCGCCCTTCGACCACCGGCGCTATCCTGTCCACAGTGCCGTTGAAGGCCTTTGTGGGATACGCGTCGACAAAGACGTCGACCTTCTGGCCGAGCGCTATCTTAGGTATATCCTTTTCTATAATATTGAACTCCGCAAATACCTTATCTATGGCGACGAATACGCCTACTCTCTCTGTCGTGTTCGTGCTCGGGTTGACGTAGCCGCCGACGTCGACTTCCTTGGAGCCGAGATAGCCGTTTGACATGGCATAGATATTGGTCTTATCTAGCTCGCTCTTCGCCGATTCATACTCGAGCCTCGACTGCTCCAGCTTCATGGTGGTGATCGCTCCCAGGTCGTAGAGCTTCTGGTTTTTCTTATACTCCACCTCGGAGTATTTCAGCTTGAGCAGCTGGTCGCGCTGGATCATGCTCACTATGATGTCGCCTTCCTGGACCTTCTCGCCCTCCTCGAAATTCCAGCTCTCCACCACCCCGGCCAGCTGGAACATGAGGTCCACTTCCTTGAACCCCTTGACGTTGCCTATGGCCGGCAGTGTATCTTTAAAATCTGTCTTCTTAACCTTGAAGACCTTTACAGGCGTCGCCTCTTCCTCGAAAGCTATGCCCGGGGCCTTTCCGCGGGCTTGGCTCTTCTTGAATACGGCCTTCTGTATATTTGTCGTTGTCTTCGCGAAGATCACCACGCCTATTACGGCGATGAATAAGACGAGAAAAAGGCGTTTCTTATCCTTTAAAAGGTTTTTGGATGCGGCCTCGCCTTTTTTCAAAAGATCCCTCGCGATGGCTTCGGCCTTCTTGAGATCGAATTTTCGGGGGTCGAGTTTCTTCAGGTCGAGCTTCTTCAGAAAGTCCTTTGCAGCATCCTGAGCTTTCTTCAGGTCGAACTTCTTGGGGTCGCTCTTATTAGGGCCGTTCTTCATAACTGTGCGCCTCTCTTTTGGTTATTTATCCGTATAGGTTTCGTCTTTATAATAATCTTCGGACGCGCCTATGGCCTTGTTCAGCGCTGCGATCGACAGATGGCAGTCTGTTAGGGCCTGCGCATATCCGAATTTTTCCTGCGCCAGTTTTATCATGCTTTCGACGAGGACCGAGGCCGGGACTTCATCCAAGCCCTGCCTGAACGCATTATATTCCGTATCGCTCTCCTGGAACTTCACCTTCTTGATGGCGACATCGAGCTGCAGGAGGGCCTTTTCGTAGTTATAGCAGTCCTCCTTGACTTCCAGCGTCACGTCCTGTTTTATCTTGTTCAATTCCTGCCTTGCCCTGTCGTAATCTATCTGGGATTGCTGTTTGTCGGAATAGATGTCGAGCCTGTCGAGGATCTTGACCTTCCATGAATTCGTTGCCGCTTCCGTGCCCTGGTAGGCGCTGACGACCGGCACCCACTGCTCCCTCACCCATGAATACTCGAACGTCGAGCCGAAGATCGGCGCGCTCGTTTTTACGCCGGCATACCACTGCTGTTCGAGTTTCCGGTCGGCGTCCCACACTCCCGGTGACGTCGGCCCCTGCCTGTCCTGTGAGGTATACTCTTCTTTCGCAAGCCCCCATGAACCGAGGAGGTCTATCTTAGGCCAGAACTTACCTTTGGCTATCTTTCTGCCGTAGTCGTAATACTGGAGCATGAGAGTATCCATCCTTATCTCCGGCCTGTAGACGAACGCGGCCCTGACTGATTCTTCATAGTTCACGTCGACCTTCCTGAATTCAAGGCTTGGCTCGACGAGCAGCGTATCCAGGGGATCGAGATTCATCACCTGCTTCAATATAAGCTCCGCTATGCCCAAATCGCTCTCGGCTGAAACAAGCTGGTAACCCACCTGGCTTGCCTGAGAACCTACGTTGAGGAACTCCAGCTTTGAAGTGACTCCGAACTCGGCCTCTTTCTTCTTCCTCTCGCATATCTTATTGACCTCGCCGGCAAGCCCTTGCTGGATCTTCAGGTTCTCGCGGGCCTTGCCGAGGGTGTAGTATCCCTTTTTTGTCTGCAGCGTAAGCTCGTTCTTTATCTTGTCGTAATCGCATTTGGATATCTGGACGTTCGTCTGCGCCTGCTTCATGGCGAACCAGAGCTGTCCGCCCTGGAATACCGGCTGCTGCCCCTCGATATAGTTTTTCATGCCGTCATACTGCCTGGCGTTTATCTCACCGGTGTACCGTTCGGCCGCCAGAGTCGCTGAGGGGAGGAGGTTGCGCTTAGTCTCGTTCACCCTCATCTCGGCGAGCCGCACGCTCTCGGTAGCGACCTGCAGCGGTATGTTATTGCGCACCGCTATCCTTATACAATCGTCGAGCGAGAGGACCTGCCCGGCAGGCATCTCAGGCTCGTTCTTCTCTTTGCGGAACCAGCTGAACCACCTCTTTCCCACGTCGATCTTTGCCGTCTCTCTCTTCTGAAGGTTCAGATCGAAGAAGGCCTTCTTCTTCGTGAGGTCTTTCGGCAGCTGTAGTGCAGGCTTCTTCTTATTCTGCAGCTCGCGCTTGGCCTTCGCATCCGCTATGTATCCCACGATCTCTTTGTCGTCCGGGCTGCGCGCGAGGGCCTCTTCCCATTTCTTTATCGCGGATGTATAGTCCCTCCATTCATAGTAGACCTTACCGGCCATGACGAGCCCTTCTCTCGGCCTGATCTCATCAGCTGACACTGAAGCTATTGATGCGACCGTTGGGGTTTGTTCTGAGGCAACTTGCGAAGCAGTCGACGTAGTCTTCTCCGAGGCGACCTGTGCCGAAGGCACGGTCGATGGGGTTTCCTTTGGAGCGACCTGCGGAGCGGTCGCTGCGGTCTTTTCAGAGGCGACCTGCGAAACAGTCGCTTCAGTCTGGGACGAAGCGACCTGTGCCTGTTTCTCAGCCGTATTCTGCGTATATGAAACGCCGCATAATATCAGCAATATTGCCGCCAGCACGATCATCGCAACGGTTACGCTATTTCGCATGTTTATCGATATCCTTAGGCGCTTTTTTGCCCTTCGTCGCTGGTCTTCTTCTTCTTCCTGTAGGCCCTCATGTAATCTCTCATGTAATTACGGTGGCGCTCCCTGTGCTCCTCCCTGTACAATTTCAGGTACTCCATGTGTTTCTTGCGCCAATCCAGAGACCTCTGCCTGCACGTCTCTTTCCACGAAGTATCCTGGCTCTCTTTATACTTGAAATAATTAGGGTTCCGCTTGCGCCAGGTCTTCATGTTCTCCAGCTGGCGCTGGTATTGGCACTCAAGAGAAGAACAGATCTCCTGGTTAGGCCGGTATTTATTCGCCAGGAAAGGCTTGCCGCATATCCTGCAGGTTCTTTCATCAGCCATCGATCATCCATCCTTTCATGCTTTTAAAAAAATCTCTCTCACAGCAAGCGCGGATGCCCCAAGAGATAATCCGTTCTTGCCGAGTGTGCTCGGCATGACTCTTACGGTATCATTATACTTTTTAAGGGAAAGCCTCTTGACCATCTTGTTGATAAACGGGAATGTCAGCTCCGGCGCGGCTTCAGTCCCTCCGCCTATCACAACGGCCTGAGGGCCGAAAAGATTGATGAGATACGATATGCGAAGGCCGAGATTGATCGCTATGCTCTGTATTATATTAAGCGCCGTCTCATCGTTCTGCCGCGCGGCATCTATGACCACTTTTTCCGTGACCTTATCTATTTCTCCGCCTGAGAGGCTTACTATCTTAGTGCCGATGCCTCTTGACACTTCCCTTTTCGCCATCTCGATTATGCCGAGGTAGTCGCTCCACGGGCTCAAGTATTTCACCTTCTCTGAATAGGCAAGATCCGCCCCTTCTTCGGCAGCTGCCGCAGGCTCTTCGATCTCTCCGGAATCGGCCGGGCATCCGGTGCAGGTCTCGTCGTCTATTATTATGCCGCGCCCGACGTCCGAATGGACATACAGGAGTTTTTCGACATCCGCGTCCTTGTTGAACCTCTTTTCCGAAAACGCCTCGCAGGAGGCTGCGTCGCAGATAAACGTATCGATACCGAGCCTCTTCTCTATCGCGTCACGGACGGGCAGAAGGCTCTCGCAGGATACGCAGATCCCGATAGCCTTGACGCAGGCCGTTGCGATCTTAGCGGAACCCATAGCATCTTCTATGAGCTTTGCGACAATGCCGGCGAGCTCTTTTGCATCTGCCGGCCTTGCGGCCTTCTTCTTTGCTATGACATTCAAGCCTATATCAACAAGGGTCAAGGTGATCTCTTCGGCGCAGATATCGACGCCGATGGCAAAATTCTCTTTTGCGTTAAGTTCGACGAGCTCGGGCTTTCTTCCTCCGCTCGAGACGGCATGCCCTTTTTCGAGGACCAGCGTATTTTTTATGAAACTGCTTATGTAGTTGGAGACCGATACGGCGTTTATTCCCGTGGCCCTGGAAATATCCGTCCTGGATATCACGCCTTTCTTGCGTATCAGCTCAAGTATGGTGAGGCTTCTCTTCTCCTTGTCATGGAGGGCATGATAAGTAAATGTTCTATCTCCCTTTGTTTTCATTTCCTTAACCCGCCTTAGAAAAAAATCGCCTAAAAAAATAGGCTTTAAAAATGCCCCAAAGGTTAGTAACTAACTTTTTAGAGTATACCTAATAAATGTAATATTGTCAAGATATAGAACAAAGATTTATTTACGGAATCGGGAGGGGTGTTCTTTACAGGCCGATGGTCTTATTTGCAGATTTAACGGTCACTCTGACCCTGGTAAGGCCTTTCTTCAGGGCGCAGATATCTTCGAAAGCCCTCTTTGAAAGGTCGATTATACGGCCCTCTCTCACAAGCCTTTTGTTGGGCCCCCTGTCGGTAACAACTACTTCGGTAGTGCGGCCGGTATCAAGGCTCTTGACTACCAGCATGGTCCCGAATTTGTAGAACCAGCTGGCGCAAGTCCTCTTTTCCGGATCGAAGGCCTTGCCGTTCGCCATGGGCTTTTTCGCGCATTCATAGGAATAGTAGCTTGCGTATCCTCCCATGACCGTATCTATAGGAGTGCTCATATTTACGGTAGCGAGGCTGGCCGGTTCTGCCATGAAGCAGCTCCAGATAAAGACGAAAAAGAAGAGGAGTATCGATCTCTTTTTCAAAGCGCTTCTCGTTTTCATAGAAGCCTCGTTTCGGCTTTATAATTTTTTTTATTAACCGGCCAAAAAAATATCTAATGAATGCGCACTCCATCAGATAATGTCTATCACCTTTCTGTTTTCTTAACAATAGTATAGCACACTTTTTGTGTCTTGGTCTGATAATAAACAACCTTTTTGTGAGTTAACGCGGAGTAGGTTTTGTTACAGGAATTTTAGCGGCTCTTTATATCTCTTCTAGTCTTCTTCGCCTTAGCAGTGTCGCCCGCCCTCTCGTACATCTCTGCCATGTTCGTCAGGATGGCGATGGCCTGCTGTGATCTTTTGCCGAAACGCTCTTCTGCTATATCGAGGGCCCTCTCAAATAGCGGCGCAGCTTCTTTGTATTTATTTTCATACGCGCATATGGCCGCGAGGTTTGACAGATCCTTTGCAATGTCGGGGTGATAGGCGGGCAGAACGCGCTCGTCTATCTTTAATGCCCGCCTGGCGAGCACTTCGGCATCGGCAAACCTGCTCTGGCGCATATATACCTGCGCGAGATCTGTCAATGGCTTCGATAGACTTTCGTGGTTCGGCCCGTCGATATCCTCTCGCGTCTCTACCATCTTCTGCAGGACCACCCCTGCCTCTTCCCACCTCTCCTGGGACATGTACAATTCGGCAAGGCTGTTCAATGGGCCCATCAGCTCTTCTGCCTCAACATCAGGAATACCCATATCTATCGCGACCACTTTTCTGTAGAGGGGCTCCGTCTTTGCCGCATTGCCGCTCGATGCGTATAGCGCCGCGAGATCCTGCAGATCTTTGGTCACCTCGGCGCTCTCTTTCCCGAGCGCCGTCTCTTCAAGAAGTATTGCCCTTTCAAGAGTCGCCGCTGCTTCACCATATCTCTTTTGGACCGTATAGATATCGGAGAGGTTCTTCAGTGAAATGTATATGTCGAAGTAGTCTTTGTTGATGGGCTCGGCGCCTATGACAAGCGCGCGAACGGCAAGGGCCCTTTTCAAAAAATGCTCGGCCTGGGCGAGGTCGCTTTGGGAACGATATATCGTTGCGATGCGGTTGAGGGTGGTGACGATATTCTTATGGTATGGGCCGAATGTCTTGGTCGCAATATCGAGGGCTTGCTTGGCCGACTCCAACGAGCGGATGTACTCGCCCTTGGCTGCAAACTCATCCGCGGTGAGGATAAGGTCGTCCCAGCGGGACTGCTGGCCAGATGCCGGCACGGCATATAATAGGAGGGCCAGTATGGCGATATATCTTAATGCTGCCTTCAAGGCACCACTCCTTTGGGATATCAGCGGGTAGGTGAATCTTTCTTTGCGAGCGTTTCGATAGTCGCTGTGTAGAGCGCTTTCTGGGCGCGCAGTTCGCCGATCTCGTCTTTAAGCCTGGTGGCGTTCTTCTCCATCGCTTTCTTCTCGGCGACCGTCTTTGCAAGGAGGCTCTGCTGCCGGAATATCGCCTGCTGCATGCGGCCGTTCTCGATGATGGTGTTCGCCGATACGAGCAGGAAAGCTATAAAGAGTATGGCCGCAAGCCCGATGAGAAATCCGGCGCTCACTTCTGGCAGCGACTTTTTATTGATAGAATTATCTACGGTAAGGTTTGACCGTGCGATCTCTTTCCGCAGCGATCTCCGGTAGGCGTCTGATCTCAGTATCCAGGCTATCAGGATCCCGAGGCACAGCGCGGCGATGGCAAAGTACGGTGTGATCTCCAGTATCGCGCGTAGCAGCATATCAGCCTCCCTTCAAATCCACTGGGCTTCCACTTGGCCATCCTATCTCGCGTCGTATTTTATTGACAATTTTTGGTAAAAGATATCGGCCAAGCACGACCGCCGGATTACGCCTATTATGAATTAACACCATATCCTGCGGCGTGATAGGATGGGCAGATATAAAAGGCGTTTTTGAATTAACCCAAAATTTATTGCAGAAATCGTGCCTTGCGAGACCAACCCCACGCAGAGATGACAGAGCGATCCTGTTCATTTTTAGAATATAGGAGACCGCCACATCTTCCGGTAATTTAACCTTCAGGCAGTTCTTGTGCTGGCTTAAGATTACCCGCACGGCCTTACGGCTAAGAAAATACCCCCCGCCTCCATTAACCCAAGAACCTGTATATTTGATCGTTTCGTCCATCTCTTTCGTGAATGGTAACGAATGAAGCTCGTAAGATCTTTTTACGAGTTTTTCATCATACTCATGGATAGGGCCGCCGCAATAATCATGTTCGTTATATGGCACATTCCTGATCTCGCTGATATTTACGTATGTATCATCATCACATTTGTAGATATAATCATAATCAAAATTCCGTTCGCAATATTGAAGAAAAGCGATGGTCTTCTCCCACAGATCCGCATAAGTATCGCTGCAATTCAGGTAGAGAGTATCACCATTTAATTCTGATTTTTGGCCTTCCCTGCCGATTAAAAATAAGACGGCAATATCTTTAGGGTCTTTGCCCCAGGTATTCCTGACGGCATCTTGACGTTCAGAATGTTTTTCGCAAGTCGCTATTCCAATGATCAATTTTAAATCGTTTTGCATTTTTAGTTCTCTTCTCCGAGTAGGAGCTATGGCCACATCAGCTTGACATTAGGCATGTGCGACAGGGAATGCTCATATATGGCTTTTTGTTTAAAGTAAGCGCCGGGATAAATATGAGTCTTTTTCCCCAGCATGGCTGCAGCTATCGAAGTATGCGCTCTGTCTGTATGCACCTCATTAAATTGGGATACGGTTTCCAGCAAAAACTTCCATTCGTTACTCGGGCCGGCAGAGACATCCATATAGACGGCATTATGCGCGAATAAAAGCCATTCCTTCAAACACTTTATATAGCCCCTCACAAAAAAAGACATGTTTTTTTCTTCATCATATCTGAACGCCATCAAAACGCCCCTACCATCCGTTTTCCATTTAGAATAATCAAGATGGAACGCCATGTCTTTATCTAAAAATACGTTTTCCTTGTAAGGAGCGACCTTCTTTACTTCTTCAAAACTCTCCTTCTCCCTGCAATAGATGACTACTTTTCTTGGCAGCCTCAAGATAAAATCCGCTACATTTTTGCAACTGCACTCAAAAGTCGAGGGCAAAATATATATGGTTTTAAATGCCGCCGTATAATGATTGACTTTTCGTATATTATGCTGGTGTTTCGAACAGAATCCCCCGCATCCGTACACACATAATATATCACCGCTTTTTTCGGCAGGAAATACAAATTCCTCATAGTTTATATTGTATTTCCTGAACAGGGTTCTGCCGCCCTCATGGATCAGGCCATCTCCTCTGTTCCCCTCATTCAAAAGAACGTGTATTTTCTTACCTGAAAAACTTTGGAATAATTCTTCCACATTCATATGCCAAGCCCCTGGAGAAGCCTGCGGGCAAAATGCCCCAAGCCGAATGATTTTTTTCGGTGTCTTCCCAAACATTTCCGCAAGGCTGATGCTAACGCAGGATCATTATTCAGCTTTTCGATCGCCCTTAGGTTCTGTTCGACGAATACTTTCGTGGTCTCCCTATCCATTTTCATGCGCTCCACTAATGATAGGCTAAGCGGCTTATTGAAGGTCCTGGACCGTTCCAATGCTCCGTTTATTTTTAAATTGATCATTGTCCTCAGGCATTTCTCGCACTCACAACAATTATAGGCACCTCCCCGATTTTCCCAGCATACCCGCAGATGTTCCAAGATCAAATCGTTCTTCGCAAGGAGGGCGGTTTTCCCGACCCTGTCCGCTTCACAGCCATCATGAATTATCCGCACCGTTTCAGTGCTCCAGAGAGGGTCGATTAACGGATGCGAACCCGTCGGGCATAAATCTTCGTAAGTGTCCGATGCCGGAATATAAATTCTCTTAAAGTGAGGGGACAAAAGAAGTGCGATGCTGGCAAGGGCCGAGCCGTGGTAATCGCTGCCCCACTTTACGAATAGATCCGAGAAATCGCGGAGATTGGTCTCGACTTCGATCAGCTCTTTTCCTAATCTGCCGGCTACGGTTCTGATCGCCTTCGAAGCTTCCGCCCGCAGCGCCTCATTGGCTAACGGTATATCAAACCCGTGGACAAAAATTACCGAATCGATCTCATCCAAATGCTTCAGCAGGGTGTAGGAGGAATCGACTCCCCCGCTAAAAAAACTGGCGACTTTTCCAGCCGACTCCGCCGGCTTTTCTGAAATACCCTCCGTTTGAATGTCTAAAATTGAAAATCTCGAATCCCATGTTTTAAAAATCTGTTGAATATTCTCTACGCCATGCATAAGGTTAGCCGAAACTTTACCCGGGATCTTCAATGATGATTGGGTCGACATGGCCGGAATTAAACAGGCCGGAACAATAAAGTCGCAGGTATCCGACAGGGGGCCGATGGAGGATCGATACCATATTTCTTTCGAAAGATCGTCGCCGCATTCGATCTTGACCGTTACCTTGCATTCTGCTGAACCGCTCTCTTTGGTGTAATTTGGGATCAGCGGCCTTATAAAAGCCATATTCATGTCTCCTGCTACAAATCAGTCAGAGAAATCGCTATTGGTAGCTCATGGGGATTTAGGCGCTAGCCCTGCCTTTATCTTTACTCTGGCAGGGCGGAGGGCGAAAAGCAAGTCCGCGCTTTTCGGCCCGAAGCCCGAACGTTTTAGTGGTAGCCCCACGGGGATTTGAACCCCGGTCTTTAGGCTGAGAACCTAACGTCCTAGGCCAGGCTAGACGATGGGGCCACTTATTGTTTTTGAAAGAGGATTTTAGTGGTGCGGAGAGGGGGATTTGAACCCCCAAGCCTTGCGGCACATGCCCCTCAAACATGCGTGTCTGCCAATTCCACCATCTCCGCGCAACAGGGCTACTTATTATAGCGAAAAAGAACGAAAATGCAACGCCAAATTTTGGCTGTCCTTCGCAAGCTCGCCCAAAAAATTCTCTGAAATTTTTTTGGGCTTGCTCAGGACGCCAAAATTTTGCATAGCAAAATTTTGGCTGACGGGCTAGGATTTGAACCTAGACAAGCAGATCCAGAGTCTGCTGTGCTACCGTTACACTACCCGTCAATGCCGAATACGATAAAATATTATACTACAACAAACCCTTTTTCAACGCTTTTTATCTATCTTCGCCCACTCGTCCTTGAGCGTCACGATCCTGTTGAATACGGTCTTCCCCTCTTTGAAAAAGACGGGATCGAGATGGAAATATCCCAGCCTTTCGAACTGGAAGCGGCTGCCGGCTCTAGCCTCTTTCAGGGACGGTTCCAGCTTGCATGAACGAAGGACCTCGAGAGATTTGGGATTGAGATTTGCCAGATAGTCGGCGCCTTCAGGCGCATCGTCAGGGTCGCGCTTTGTGAAAAGGTGGTCGTATAGCCGGACTTCGGCCTCTACCGCGTGATTGGCAGAGACCCAATGCAATGTCGCCTTCACCTTCCGGCCGTCAGGCGCATCGCCGCCCCGCGTGGCCGGGTCATACGTGCAGCGGACCTCGGTCACCTCGTCCGTCTTCGGGTCTTTGACCACATCGGTGCACTTTACGAAATAAGCATACCGGAGGCGCACCTCCTTGCCCGGAGAGAGCCGGAAAAATTTGGGCGGCGGCACCTCGCGGAAATCGTCCCGTTCGATGTAGAGCTCGGCCGAGAACGGCACCTTCCTCGTCCCTGCCGCAGGCTCTTCAGGATTGTTGATGGCATCAAGCTCCTCTGTCTTACCCTGCGGATAGTTCGTGATGATGAGCTTTATGGGTCTCATGACCGCCATGGCGCGCGGCGAGGCCTTATTCAACTCTTCTCTTATCGAGTTCTCGAGGACGGTGATATCCACGATCGAATCCATCTTCGCTATGCCTATCCCGTCGCAGAAATTCCTGATGGACGACGGCGTGTAGCCGCGCCGGCGCAGGCCTGATAAGGTCGGCATGCGGGGATCGTCCCAGCCGTCCACCCGCTTCTCACGGACGAGCTGCAAAAGCTTGCGCTTACTTAGGACGGTATTAGACAGGTTGAGGCGCGCGAACTCGATCTGCTGCGGATGGTAGGCGTTGAGAGCGTCGAGTATCCAGTCGTACAGGGGGCGGTTATTTTCGAACTCGAGCGTGCAGATCGAATGGGTGATGCCTTCTATCGAATCGGAAAGACAGTGGGCAAGGTCATACATCGGGTAGATGCACCACTTGTCGGAGGTCCTGTGGTGGTGTTCGTGTTTTATACGGTAGAGGACCGGATCGCGCATGATGATGTGAGACGACGCCATGTCGATCTTCGCGCGCAAGGTCCGGCTGCCGTCCGTGAACTCCCCTTTTCGCATGCGGGCGAATAGGTCTAGGTTCTCTTCAACTGTGCGGCCGCGGAATGGCGAGTCCTTGCCGGGCTCCGTGAGCGTCCCGCGGTACTCGCGTATCTGATCGGCGTTCAGGTCACAGACATACGCCTTCCCCAGCCTTATCAGCCCGACGGCGTAGCCATACATCTTTTCAAAATAATCCGAAGCGTAGAATAGCCTCTCCTGCCAGTCGAAACCGAGCCACCCGACATCCTCGATGATGGCATTGACGTACTCCATCTCCTCTTTTTCCGGGTTCGTATCGTCCATGCGCAGGTTGCAGAGGCCTTTGTAGTCGCGGGCGATGCCGAAACTGAGGCAGATCGCCTTGGCGTGGCCGATATGCAGGTATCCGTTCGGTTCCGGTGGAAAGCGCGTGTGTACCTTGCCGCCGAACCTGCCGGTCTCGAGGTGCGCGTCTATTATCTCACGTACGAAATTGGTCGTCGCAATCTTTTCCATGGTATTTTTCAGGCGGCTGCCTTACGGAGGCGCTCGATAACCTTTTCTCTCCCGAGGACTTCCATCATCTCGAATAGCCCGGCTCCCGTCGTCTTCCCGCTTATAGCGACGCGGGCAGGATGTATGATCTGTCCCGCCTTTAGCTTCTTTTCCTCGGCGAGCGTCCTGCAGGCCTCTTCTGTTGCAGTATGCGAAAAATTCTTTATATTCTCTATGCTTACAATGAATTCGCGGAGGATAATTTTGCTCTCCGGCGATTTTAGGTACTTTTCCACGCCCTTCTCCTCAACGGAATAATCGTCGCTGAAGAAATAATCGGTCATCGGCGCAAATTCGGAGAGCGTTTTCATGCGCACCCTGTACAGCCCTATCACCTTAAGAAGCAGATCGTCCGAAACCTTCAGGCCTGCGTTTGAACCGGCCAACTGCTGCTTGACGAGCGGCAGCAGTTCTTCGTTCTTCCTGGCCGCTATGTATTCCCCGTTCATCCACCGCAGTTTCTGCAGATCAAATTTAGCCTGCACGCCTTTCATGTCGTCGATGTCGAAGGCCTTGACAGCTTCGTCGATCGGTATTATCTCGCGGTCGCCTCCTGGCGACCATCCGAGGAGAAGGAGGTAGTTAACGAGCGCTTCCGGGAGAAAGCCTTCGCGCTTATACTCTTCGACGGCAGTGCCGCCGTGCCTCTTAGAAAGCTTGGCGCCGTCCTGGCCCATTATTAGCGGCATGTGGCCGAACTTCGGCGGCTGGAGGCCGAGCGCTTCATAGAATAGGATCTGTTTGGGAGTGTTGGAGAGGTGGTCGTCGCCCCGTATGATATGCGTTATCCTGAGATGGGCGTCGTCTATTACGCAGCAGAAATTATACGCCGGAGACCCGTCCGACTTCAAGAGCACCTGGTCCTTGACGTCGTCGGTGTTTACGGAGACCTCGCCGTGGATCATATCGTCGAAGGTGACCGTCCGGCCTTTCTCCACCCTGAATATGTACGCCTCACCCTCGCGGTAAGCCTTGCCTGCCTTGAGAAGGCTCTCTGCCGCCTCGCGGTACACATCAAAACGCTTCGACTGGTAGATAGGTTCTTCGTCCCAGCCGATACCGAGCCACTTGAGGTCGGTCATGATCTCGTCCAGGAAGCGCTGTTCGGAGCGGGCCTTGTCGGTATCCTCGATGCGGAGAAGGAGCGTGCCGCCGTAGTGGCGGGCGTAGAGCCAGTTGAAGAGTGCGGTGCGGGCGCTTCCGATGTGGAGGTATCCCGTCGGGCTCGGGGCGAAACGTACCCTGATCATATTTTTGTCTTTGAACTCCGGTGGCTATATCCTGTATCCCTTTTCGAGCGCCTTCTTGTTCATGGCAAAGAGGTCCTCCTTGTCCCTGAACAATTCTTTGAGCGCGTTAACGACGTTCCTTATGGAAAGCGCCTTCGACCTCTTGACCAGGGCGCCTACCGCTATCATGTTGGCGCATCGCGTGCTACCCAGCTTAGACGCAAGCTCTGTCATCGGTATGTTGACCTTTTTGATGTCTTTCCTTTTCGCAGGGGAGTCTATCAAAGACTTATTAGCTATGAGGATGCCGCCTGATTTCAGTATACCTTCATATTTGGCGAGCGATGGCTTGTTCATGACCACCAGTATGTCGGGATTCTTCACGACCGGGCTCGCTATCTCGCCAGTCGATATCTTCGCCATCGAGTATGCGGTGCCGCCCCTCACCTCGGCGCCGTATGACGGCATCCAGGTGACGTGCCTGCCGCCCGCAAGGCCGGCCTCGGCGAGAAGCTTTCCCATGAGCATGATCCCCTGGCCTCCGAAACCGGCGCAGAGTATCTCCTCGCAGGATCTTTTCGGACTCTTCTTCGTCTTCTTCATATGGGATCGTATCAGCAGCTTTTTATGACGCCGAGAGGATAGAATGTGGTCACGTCGTTCTTTATCCTGTCGGCGGCCTGGACCGGCGTCATGCCCCAGTACGTCGGACACATGGACAGGACCTCGACCATGGAAAAGCCCTTGCCATCTATCTGCATCTTGAATGCCTTCTTTATGGCGCGGCGCGCCCTCAAGACTTCCTGGGCGGAATGGACCGAGACGCGCTCCAGATAGCGCGTGCCCGGCAGGACCGCCAGCATCTCCAGCATCTTTAACGGGTATCCGTCGCGGCGGAGACTCCTGCCGTATATGGAAGTGCTCGTCTTCTGCCCGGCGAGCGTAGTCGGCGCCATCTGCCCGCCCGTCATGCCGTAGACGCCGTTATTGACGAATATCACCGTGATATTCTCACCGCGGTTCGCCGTGTGAATGATCTCGGCCGTCCCTATGGCGGCGAGGTCGCCGTCGCCCTGGTAGGTAAAGACGATCCTGTCAGGCAATGTCCTTTTTATTCCGGTAGCGACTGCGGGCGTCCTGCCGTGCGCAGCCTCGCTGACATCGAAATCCCAGTAATCGTAAGCTATGACAGCGCAGCCTACCGGCGCCACGGCTATCGTCCTCTCGCGTATGCCGAATTCGTCGATCGCCTCGCAGATAAGCCTGTGTATTATGCCGTGGCCGCAGCCTCCGCAATAGTGGTTCTCCACGTCGCGCAGGCTTCTCAATCGGCCGGTTATGACGGCGCCGGCTGCCTCGTCCTTCTTCGTCTTACCTATCAACTTAACCTTCTTGGCCTTCTTTTTACTCATGATTGAACATGCGCCTCTTTTTCTATTTGCAGACCCTACTCCGCATCAGAGATGCGGAGTGGTCGGTCATTTCGGAGAAATGGCCAGACCTATCTCTTCTTCAGTCGGAACGCCGCCGCCCATGCGGCCGTAAAAATCTACTCTTGCCCTGCCGTTCACCGCGAGGCGCACATCCTCCACCATCTGCCCAGCGCTCATCTCTACGACGAGGAACCTGCCGCACTTGGCTGCAGCCTCCGCGATCAGTTTTTCAGGGAAAGGCCATAACGTTATCGGGCGTATATATCCGACCTTCAACCCCTCCGCCCTCGCGTCCTCCATCGCCGCTTTCGCGATACGGCCGACTGAGCCGTACGCAACGATGATGACGTCGGCATCCTTTGTATTTAAGGCTTCCGCGCGCACCTCGGCCTCTTTAATCCTGCGGTATTTTTCCTGCAGCTTCTTGTTGTGCTCTTCGAGGGCGCCATCTCCTAGTAGCAGCGATCGTATGATATTTGGTTTCCTACCCAAGCAGCCGGTGAGCGCCCACGGTTTTTCCACGACCTGCGGTTTATAGTCATCTGTCTTCATGGAGACCGGCTCCATCATCTGGCCGAGGAGGCCGTCGCCGAGTATGCAGACCGGGTTGCGGTACTTGTCGGCCAGGTCGAAAGCAAGGGCGGTCTGGTCCATGAGCTCCTGGACCGACGATGGCCCGAAAACGATCATCTTGTAGTCGCCGTGGCCGCCGCCCTTCACGGCCTGGAAATAGTCGCTCTGTGCTGGCGCTATGTTGCCCAGGCCCGGCCCTCCCCTTTGTATGTTGACTATGACGCATGGAAGCTCGCAGCCGACGAGATACGATATGCCTTCCTGCTTCAGGCTCATCCCGGGGCTTGAGGACGATGTCATGGCCCGGCCGCCTGCAGCCGCCGCGCCAAAGACCATATTTATCGCCGCCAGCTCCGATTCGGCCTGGATGAATACACCGCCGACATCGCCCATGCGCCTCGACATGTAAGCGGTGAGCTCGTTCTGCGGCGTGATGGGGTAACCGGCGTAGAACCTGCATCCCGCAAGCACCGCGCCCTCGCCGCACGCATCGTTCCCGCACATCAGTATCTTCTTCGCCATATTATTTGATCACCTCTATTACTCCATCGGGGCAGATCGCAACGCACATCGCACAGCCGGTGCATTTGCCGCCTGAAAAGTAGACCGGCTTGACGCCCTTTATATTGAGGTTTTTCGCGATCTTTATAAGGTTATTTGGGCAGTTGACGACGCAGAGATAACAGCCCTTGCACCGCTCTTTTCTTATCTTTATCTTCGCCATCTCTTACCTGCGTTCCCCGCATAGAATTCCATTATATTACCTCTCTAATAATTACATCGCAAATGGCCTGGGGTGTCAAGTTATACTTGGAAAAAAGCTCTTCCCGCTGGCCGTGCTCGATGAATTTGTCCGGGAGCCCGAACCTGCGCACCTTTACGCCTTTAACGGCCGACCGTTCCACCAACTCGAGAACCGCCGAGCCGAAACCGCCGTCCAGGACGCCGTCCTCTATCGTCACCACCTTCTTTATATCCTTGAAGATGTCGATGAGAAGAGGTTCGTCGAGCGGTTTTATAAAGCGGGCGTTCACCACCATGGCATCGATCTTCTTCCTGGACAATAGCATTGAGGTTTCCATAGCGGCACCTGCCATGCTTCCTATTGCTATTATGGCAATGTCTTTGCCGCTCTTCAGGACTTCGGCCTTACCGACTTCTATAGGCATGCCTGGCGCTCTGTCCGAGAGGGCTGGGCCCCTGGGATAGCGAATGGCGGCCGGGCCGTTCAGCGTCACCGCCAGTTCCAGCATCGCTTTAAGTTCATCCGGCGTCGAGGGCGCCATGAAGGTAAGGTTCGGTATATGCCTGAGGTACGATATATCGAACGCTCCGTGGTGCGTCGGCCCGTCCTCTCCGACCAGGCCCGCCCTGTCGAGGCAGAATACTACCGGCAGGCCCTGCAGACAGACGTCGTGGATGATCTGATCGTAAGCCCTCTGCAGAAAAGTTGAATAGACGGCCGTGACCGGCCTGAAACCGCCGCGCGCCAGGCCTGCGCTGAAACCTACAGCGTGTTCTTCCGCTATGCCGACGTCGAAGAACCGGTCCGGGAATATAGCGGCGAACTTGTTGAAGCCGGTGCCGTCTATCATGGCCGCGGTGATGCCGACGATCCTGTGGTCTTTGTGCGCCAGCTCCAATATCTTCTCGCTGAATGCGTCCGTGAACGTCACTGGAGAGTCGATCCCGGGTTTCCGGCCGGTCGCCACGTCGAACGGTCCTGTGCTGTGAAAGGAAGAGGGGTCGTCCTCGGCCGGCTTATATCCCCTGCCTTTCTTCGTCATCACATGGATCAATACCGGCTCATTGAGATCCTTCAGGTTCCTGAGTGCCCAGACCAGCTGCGTGATATTATGGCCGTCTATCGGGCCGAAGTACCTGAAACCCATCTCCTCGAAGATCATCCCCGGTATGAGGAGGTTCTTGAGGCCCTCCTCGAGCTTTCGCGCCGCGCGGTAAGCGCGGAAACCGAAACGTGGTATCCTCTTCACGAGCTTTTCAACGTCTTTGCGTATCCTGTTATACGCGGGGTTGGCTATTATCCTGTTCAGGTACCTGCTGAGCGCGCCCACGCTCCGCGAGATGGAGCGTTCGTTATCGTTCAGGATGACGATCATGTCCTTGTTCGCGTGGCCCGCGTGGTTCAGCGCCTCGAAGGCCATTCCGCCGGCAAGCGAGGCGTCGCCTATGACGGCGACTATCTTCTCTCTTCCCGCTCCCAGGTCGCGCGCCGCCACTAGGCCGAGGGCCGTCGAAATAGAGGTCGAGCTGTGCCCGCAGGTGAATAGATCATAATCGGGATTCTCCTCTTTATTCGGAAACCCGCTCAGGCCGCCGAATTGCCGCAGCGTCGAAAACCTCTTCAGCCTGCCCGTGATGATCTTATGCGCGTATGTCTGGTGGCCGACATCCCATATGACTTTGTCGGCAGGCGTATCGAAGACGTAGTGCGCCGCCATGACCAGCTCCACTGCGCCGAGGCTCGAGGCGAGGTGGCCCCCCGTCTGCGAGACGGTCTTAAGGATCTCTTCTCTTATCTCGGCCGCGAGCGCCGGCAGCTCTGCAAGGCTTAATTTTCGCAGGTCTGCGGGGCTTTTTATCTGTTCGATCAGTCTCATGGGCTATTTAAGTTGTAAGTTGTTCCAGTACGTGATCGGCTATCGCTTCGAGTTTCTCTGCCCTGGCACCGAACGGCTTCAGCGCGGCCTTCGCCTTTTCTATCAGATCTCGCGCGTAGAGGCGCGCTCTTGCGTCACCGAATAGCTTCACAGAGCCATCGCCATCAAGGATATCGTCGACCGCCTGGAACGCCATCCCGAGGCGCTCACCGTAATCTGACAAGGCCTTCGTCTTCCGGCCGTCGGACTTCGCGGTAATGGCGCCAAGTTTGGATGAGGCCTCAAACAGCCTCGCCGTCTTCAGGCGGTTTATGCGCTCGAGCTCTTTTGGGCTCTTCTTCTTATCCTGTGATTCGATATCTGCTGCCTGTCCGCCTACCATTCCGAAGGTGCCTATGGCGCCGGAGAGCTCCTTTGCGGCTGAAGCTGCTATCGAAGGCGGCATGTCGCTCGCAATTATGTTGAACGCGAGCGTGAGCAGGCCGTCTCCGGCGAGGATCGCGTTGGCCTCGCCGAACTTCCTGTGGCATGACGGCTTCTCGCGCCTGTAATCATCGTCATCCATCGCAGGAAGGTCGTCGTGCACGAGCGAATATGTATGAACGAACTCCACAGCGCACGCTGCCGGGAGCGCTCCCTTAAGGGCGCCGCAGGCTTCTGCCGATGCAAGAACTATGATGGGCCGGATCCTCTTACCTCCCGGAAATACGCTGTAGCGCATCGCCCGGTGGAGCGACTTCGGCTCTTTATCCCCCGGCGGAAGATATGCGTCGAGCGCCTTATCTATCAAACTCTTTGTGGTTTCGAGATACCTCTTCAAGTCCATCGCGATCGCCTAAAAGAGTGGCTCGTCCTTGGAGCGCTTCTTTTTCGTCTCAACGGCCGGCTTCTCTTCCTCCTCCGCCATCTTCTCATCGAAATCCTTCAGTTCGACGGAGCCGTCTTCAGATTTCAGCAGTATCTCGACCTTCTTCCTCGCGACCTCCAGCTTCTTGGCGCAGGTCTTTGAAAGCCTGATACCTTCCTCATATCTTGCAAGAGCGTCGTCCAGCGAAAGGTTGCCGTCCTCGAGCTCGCCCACTATCTTCTCGAGCTTTTTCAGCGCATCCTCAAATTTCATCTCAGCCATCGTGCCCTCCGTGCGAAAACTTTTGCCCTACCCCAACTCCTCCACCGTACCCGTGAACTTTCCTCTGCCCAGCTTCGTTTCGACCTTATCGCCTTTCTTCAATTGCGCAGCATCCTTGACGATCATGCCGTCCGGCAGCCTCGAGGTTATGCTGTAGCCCCGGTTCAGTATGGCGAGCGGGCTAAGCGCTTCCAGTTTTTGCGCCATCAGGTTGAAGCCCTCCTGCCGCATCCTGACCAGATGCTCTATCCTTATCGTGATATCTTTCCGCAGGTCATCGATCATCTGCTCATACTGCGTCACGAGGTTGAGAGGCTGGCGCAGGATGTAGCTCTCTCTGAGCGTCCTGAGCTTTTGCGCCAGCATATCCAGCTTTGCGGCAAGCGCGTTCTTGAGCCGCGTCGTGTGTGTGTCGATTATGTTCTTCAGGTCCTCCTTCTTGGGTATGACGAGCTCTGCGGCCGCTGAAGGAGTGGGCGCCCGGAGATCGGCGACAAAATCCGCTATCGTAAAGTCGATCTCGTGGCCGACGGCGCTTATCACCGGTATCTCTGAATCGTAGATGGCGCGCGCCACAACCTCTTCATTGAAAGCCCAGAGGTCCTCGAGCGAGCCGCCGCCGCGTCCCACGATCATGACGTCGATGTTCTTCAATTTGTTGAACTGCCGTATCGCTGAGGCTATCTCGTCCTTTGCCCCCTCGCCCTGGACCCGCACCGGGTTGATGATGATCTCTATGTTGGAGAAACGCCTGCGCGTGACATTGAGGATATCCTTTATCGCCGCGCCGGTGGGGCTCGTCACGATGCCGATCCTGTACGGAAGCGGCGGTATCGGGACCTTATGGCGCTCGTCGAAGAGGCCCTCCTTCGCGAGCTTCTCTTTGAGTTGCTGGAACTGAAGCTGCAGCGCGCCGACGCCCTTGGGCTCGATCTCCTCCACTATTAGCTGGTAGTCGCCCCGCGGCTCATAGACGCTTATCTTGCCGAAGCAGATGGCCTTCATGCCGTCTTTCGGCTTGAATTTCAGCTTCGCGTTGGAGCGCGCGAACATCGCGCACTTGAGCACTCCTCCCGCATCGCGCAGGCTGAAATACATGTGGCCGGACGAGTGCTGGATGAAGTTGGAGATCTCGCCCTCGACCCATACGGCCGGGAACGAGTCTTCGAGGATGACGCGGATATACTTATTGAGCTCCGCGACCGTGTATATGTGCTTCTCTTTAGTTTCGTTCTTCATACACCTTTATAAATAATTTTTGTGGGTCCTGCCACAGCCTCGCCTTTATTTCCTTCGAGGCTGTGTCCGACTTTTGCACGTCACTTTGACCCTAGAATGCAACACCGGCAGAGCGTGATAGCCCCACCCCGGACCGCCTCTTATAAGAAAAAAGGCTCAGCTGTGTCACCCGCAAAAATTATTCTCGGCCGTCCCGAAGAACCTGGCTTCATCGTTATAAAATATTATCCGGCCAGTTTCTCCTGGATCCGCTTGATCGAATTGGCCTTGCCCGTCTTCTCGTCGACGTCGATGACGACGCCGTGAAGCTGGATGTCGCCCTCTGCCATCTCGAACCTCGCGGGCATCTGCGTGATGAACCTCGAGAGTATCTGTTCCTTCTTCCTGCCGATGACGCCGTCGAAAGGACCTGTCATGCCGGCATCCGATATGAATGCGGTCCCGTTTGGCAGTATCTTCTCGTCCGCGGTCTGGACGTGCGTGTGAGTGCCGACGACGGCGCTCACGAGCCCGTCGAGGTACCAGCCCAGGGCTATCTTTTCGCTCGTCGCTTCGGCATGGATATCTACGATGATGACGCGCGCCTTGGCCTTTATCCTGTCGATCTCCTGCTTAGCCACTCTGAACGGACACTCGAGCGCCTGCATGAAGACTCGGCCGATAAGATTGATGACACCTACGTTAATTCCGGATTCGGACGCGGCCACGAGAGACCCAAACCCCGGCGCTTCTCCGGGATAGTTGGCCGGCCTGAGCAGGCCGGCTAGCGACTCTATCTCATCGATGATCTCTTTCCGCTTCCAGATGTGGTCGCCTGTCGTTATGACGTCGACGCCGCTGGCTAGGAGATCCTCCGCGAGCTTCGGCGTGATGCCGCTGCCTCCGGCGACATTTTCGCCGTTGGCGATGACGAACTCCACACCCTCCCGCTTCTTTATTTTCGGGACAAGTTCTGCGACGGCGCGCCTTCCCGGTTCGCCTACAATGTCACCGATAAACAGTATCTTCAAGATGGCCCTCTCTCTTATTTTGCGTATTCTACGGCTCTCGTCTCCCTGACGACCGTCACCTTTATCTGGCCGGGGTACTCCAGGCCCTCTTCTATCTTCTTGGTTATATCGCGGGCCATCACCGCGGCCTGCGCGTCCGATATCTTGTCCGGCTGGACCATGACGCGTATCTCGCGGCCTGCCTGTATCGCGTAAGCCTTGGCGACGCCCTTGAACGAGTCGGCGATCGCCTCGAGCTTCTCGAGCCGCTTAACGTACGTTTCGAGCGTCTCGCGCCTGGCGCCCGGCCGCGTCGCGCTTATTGCGTCGGCCGCCTGCACCAGCACCGCGAGGAGCGTCTTTGGCTCTATATCCTGGTGGTGCGCCTCGATCGCGTGGCAGATATTCTCCGACTCGCCGAACTTCCTGGCGAGGTCCGCGCCGAGTTTCGAATGCGTGCCTTCGACCTCGTGGCTTATCGCCTTGCCTATATCGTGCAGGAGCCCTATGCGCTTGGCAAGATTGAAGTCGAGCTTGAGCTCGCTCGCCATGACACCCATGAGGTACGCCACCTCCTTGGAGTGCTGCAGGACGTTCTGCCCGTAGCTCGTCCTGTACTTAAGCCTTCCGAGGAGCTTGATGATCTCCGGATGGATGCCGTGAAGGCCGGTGTCGAAGAGAGCCTTCTCGCCTTCCTCGCGCATCGTATTCTCCATCTCCTTCTTGACCTTTTCGACCACCTCCTCGATCCTCCCCGGGTGGATACGGCCGTCCTGTAGAAGCCGCTCGAGCGCCAGTTTCGCTATCTCTCTCTTTATAGGGTCAAAACCGGAGAGTATGACCGCCTCCGGAGTGTCATCGATGATGACGTCGATGCCGGTAGCCATCTCAAGGGCCCTGATGTTGCGGCCTTCCCTGCCTATTATCCTGCCCTTCATCTCGTCGCTGGGTAAGTTGACGACACTCACTGTCGTCTCAACGGTGTGGTCGGCGGCGCAGCGCTGTATGGCCAGCCCTATGATCTTGCGCGCCTCTTTGTCGGCCTTCTCTTTTGCTTCTTCTTCGCTCCTCTTGATAAAGAGAGCGGCTTCCTGCTTCACTTCGTCCTCGAGCTTCCTGAGAAGGAGCTGTTTCGCCTCTTCCCTGGTCATGCCCGATATGCTCTGAAGCTTCTCCCTCTCCTCCTGGAGAAGCCTGTCGAGGTCCTTCTCCTTTGATACGATGAGTTTCTCCTTATCACTCAACTGGTGGTCGCGCCGCTCTATATCCCTGTCCTTTCGGTCGATCATGTCGACCTTTCGGTCGAGGTTCTCCTCTTTCTGGATGAGCCTCTTCTCGAGGACTATCAGTTCCTGGCGGCGGTCCTTCGTCTCCTTCTCGAACTCCGTGCGCATCTTCAGGAGAAGGTCCTTGGCCTGGAGCTCGGCCTCGCGGTGCAGCTTGTCGGAGGCGGACTTCGCGTCCTCGAGCGTCTTCCTGGCCTTATCCTCGGCGCTCTTGACTTTCGTCTTGGCGTGGATCTTCCTTATAAGGTACCCGAGAGCCATAAAAAGTATGGCTGTGATCCCGGCCAACCCTATGTAGATGATCGTGCTTTCCTGGTGCATTTTTGATCCCTCCTGGTTGTAAATTCAAAACGTAAAATGAAAAGGGCACAATGATCCTGCGCTTTCCGCTCTAAGCTTTGAATTCTTTTATGCTGTGATGGTCTTCCAGACGGGAATATCGTGTGAGTCTTTAGGAAGGTCTTCTACGACTTGGAAATCGAAGGCAAGGCCTATCGTCTTTGTATTTTTGGGTAGACCGCAGAGGAACCTGTCGTAATAGCCGTGTCCCCGGCCCAGCCTGACATTCTTCTTGTCAAAAGCTATGCCCGGAACGACGACCAGATCTATATCACGTAAAGGAACCTCTTTTACATGCCCCTCTTTGGGCTGGTAGATTCCAAAGTGCTGTCTCTCCAGATCGATTGCCCTGTCCTTGATCTCGCCTGCCATAAGCCGCTTCTCTTCTTTCAAGATCACTGGTACGCAGACCTTCTTTCCCGTGTTTATCGCCTCGTCTATCATCGTGAGCGTGCTGACTTCATCCTTCAACGAGACATAGAACATCACAACATTCGCTTTTTGAAATACCTCCTCGTTAAATAACTTGGCCTTTATTATAGCACTTTTCGACAGTTTTTCAAGCGCCGAATAAGATTTTATCGTCTTCCTGATATGGCTTCGTATCTTATGCTTCACGCTTCCCCATGTTCGCTTTTGAACTTCTTCGCTATGGCCGGTTTACCGCGTCTTTTAAGGTAATCGTTGATAGCGCCTGTAAGCGCCTGCTCGGCCAGGACAGAGCAGTGCATCTTTATCTTGGGCAGTCCCCCGAGGGCCTCTGCTACGGCGTGGTTCGATATCTTGAGCGCCTCCTCGATAGTCTTGCCCTTCACCAGCTCGGTCACCATGCTCGACGTGGCGATGGCAGCGCCGCATCCAAAAGTTTTGAATTTTGCGTCGGTGATAACTTCGTTCGTCGGGTCGACCTTGATATAGAGCCGCATTATGTCGCCGCAGTTATGCAGCGTAGCGGCTTCCGCAACATACGAATGTGAGCCCTCTACCTCTAGATTGTAGACCATGCCCTTGTAGATCTTCCGTCCGGCCTTTTTGACCGGCGAATAGAAGTAGTTCTCATCGAACCAGCATTTATGGATATTTTTTAACTTTGCCGGGCGGTGTATATCTACACCAACTATACCGGCTAACTTTTTTAGCGAGTCCTCTTCCTTGACATAGATATGGTAATTTTCCTTATGCATGCCCTTCTCTTCTACGACCAGGAAGCTGAATATGATCTTCTGTCTCAATAGAAGCAGCTTTATCTGATGCGAAAGCTGCCTGGAGATAGTGACATATTTCGCTCCCTTGTTGTTGACGCAGCCATCTCCGCGCCACAGTCCGCATATAAGGGTCCTCTGCCTCTCCGGCGGTAACAATATAAAACTATGCGGTAATCTTTTGTTTGCGGCGCCTTTGCCGAAAAGTTTTTCGAAAACTCTTGCCAGTCTTGCCGAGTAGAACTCTATGTTGATGGCATTGCGCACAGTCCTCATGCTGCCAATATCCAGGCCGAAAGAGCTTTTCATCGAAGATATGACATCACCTACAAATCTTCCCTCTGTCGCTCCGAAGACGAATCCGACCGTTCCCTTACATTTATCCGTACGCACATATCCTTCGGCTAAATAGTAGCCTGCCAGCCTGAGGAAGTCATTCGTTACGGCGATCTTTTCCGGCAGGGGCTTGCTCTTAAAATCATATTTTGGCCGTGGCTCGTCTATCTTTATCCATTTCAGCTCGGCCTCCTCCTTTGGAATGGGGTACATCATTATGTCGCCCTTCCTGAGCTCCTGTGCCGCATACCAGTCGGGGGTACGCTTTTTTGATTGATAGAACTTGTATTTAAGATCGCTCGCCTTTAACGCCAGTACATGGTGTTCAGGAGTCAGAAACACCTCTCCTAGGTTGTGGATCTTAAGATTGACGAGAGGATTTCGATAAATCCTTCGGAAGACGCGGGAAACCTTGTGATATTTACCATCATGGCTTAATACGGCTCTACCCTGCTCTACGCGTTTTATTTCGTCTATTGAGCTATTGCAGCTTATCAACGTGGCGGGAGGCACACAGACGGGATTTCCGACGTTGCCGATGCCGTCGGCGTCGGGTATCTCGCCGACGTTGCGGGGGTTCCTGAAATGTTCCATCACCTTCTCTGAGTATTGGCCTTCCATATCATTTTCCTTTCTCATACAACGGCGACATCTCCCTCAGCCTCTGTATGATCGGGGGAAGCGCCGCCAGAACATAGTCGATATCTTCCTTCGTATTGTCCCTTCCCAATGAAAACCTTACAGACCCCTGCGCGTCTGCCGCATCGATACCCATCCCTGTCAGAACGTGCGACGGCTCGAGCGTGCCCGAAGTGCAGGCCGAGCCGGTCGAGGCTGCGATGCCTTCCAGGTCGAGGTTCAGGATGATCGATTCGCCCTCGAGGTATTTGAACCCGACATTCAGCGTGTTGGGCAACCGTTTCTCAGGGTCGCCGTTCAGCCTGACATGAGGTATATTGGAGATTACCCCCTTATAAAAATAGTCTCTCAACTCTTTCAGCTTCCTGACCTCTTCAACTATCTCTTTTTTGGCAAGTTCCGCCGCCTTGCCGAGGCCTACGATACCGGCAACGTTCTCGGTGCCGGCGCGCTTGTTCATCTCATGGTGGCCGCCATGCATTATCGAATCTATCTTGGTCCCTTTTTTTATGTAGATGGCGCCGACTCCCTTGGGCCCGTATATCTTGTGGGCTGACATGGATAGGAGGTCTGCTCCGACCGTCTTCACGTCGAAGATTACCTTGCCGACGGCCTGGACGGCGTCGGTATGAAAATAGACGCCTCTCTCTTTACAGATCCGGCCGATCTCTTCGACAGGCTCGATGGTGCCGACCTCGTTATTAGCATACATTATGGTGACGAGCACCGTCTTATCGCTTATCGCCTTCCTGATGTCGTCGGCTTTTACGAGCCCGTTACCGTCGACCGGGACGTAAGTCACGCTTGAGCCGTCCTTCTCCAGGGCCCTGCAGGCATTGAGGACGGCGCTGTGCTCGATGGTGCTGGTGATTATGTGGTTGCCCCTGTGGCGCAATGCGTGTGAGGCGCCCTTTATCGCGAAGTTGTCGGATTCTGTGCCGCCTGAAGTGAATATGATCTCCTCGGCGGCCGAGGCGCCGAGAAGGCTTGCTACCTGTTCGCGCGCCTTGTCGATGGCGACTCTCGCAACCCTGCCGAACTGGTGGACGCTCGACGCGTTGCCGTAGATATCCTTATAATAGGGCAGCATCGCCTCGAGGACCTCTTCGCGCATCCTCGTCGTGGCGTTATTGTCCAGATACACTTTGCGTGCGTTCATGACCGTCTCCTGTGATCGATCCTGTCCGCTTCAGCGCACAGGTCTTTCAATGTGACAGATTCGAGGCAATCGTTGATGGCCTTTGCCAGTTTCACCCATACCAGTTTCGGAACACAGCTATTGGCCATCGAGCATGCGCTAGCCGACATCTTCTGCGCGGAGACGCAGTGTACCGGATAGATGCTGCCTTCGAGCGCCTTTACGATGTCGCTGACAGTTATCCGTGCCGCCGGCCTAGTCAGTACGTAGCCGCCCTTTGGGCCGCGTATGCTCGTGACGAGCCCCCGGTGCCTCAGCTTGTTGAGGAGCTGCTCGAGGTACGCCACCGATATCGCTTCTTTGTGCGCGATATCCGCGATGGACGTAGCCTCTCTTCCGCCGTTCAGCGCGATGGCGAGCATCGCTCGCAGGCCGTATGTCGACTTCGTCGATAGCTTCATATGTTCATATGATATCAATTCCGACTGTTTTTGTCAAGTATAAAAAGGCTTGAAGAGAGTACACCGAATGATTAATTGATGGGAGAGCTGCGATAACATTCGTGAGTAGCCGCCTGCGGCGGTATGCATGGCGGGGCAAAAATCCATGTGTGGGTGACGCTCCTTAAGCTTTTTTCGCAATAAAGGGCGGTACGGGGTGGGGTTTGCACCATCGCATAGCTTGACGCGCAAGGGTACGGGACACAGCCCTTCAAAGAAAAAGGCTTAGGAGCGGCAGGACCCGCGGGAAATTTTTGCTGCAGCGAAGGTATGCCGCCGCAGTCGGTTAGCGGGGAAACTATATCTTCGCCCGGCCGTCGAGGTAATCTTCGGTGAACTTGACGATATGATGCATCATCTCGACAGCCTCCACGGGATGCTTGCCGCTGGCCGATTCTGCGGATAGCATCACGTAGTCGGTGCCGTCGATGACGGCATTCGCCACGTCGGTCACCTCGGCACGGGTAGGCGTGCGGTGCTCTGTCATGCTTTCAAGCATCTGTGTGGCAGTGATGACGAGCTTTCCGGCCTTCATGCAGTATCTTATGATCATCTTCTGTATGATCGGTATCTTGTATATGGGGACACAGACGCCCATGTCGCCCCTGGCCACCATGATACCGTCGGAGACATCTATGATATCCTCGATATTCTTTATGCCATCCTCGTTCTCTATCTTCGATATGACGCCGCAGCCTCCCCCGCACTCTTTCAGGACCTTCCTCACCTCAAGGACGTCTTTCCTGGACCTGACGAACGACTGGGCCACATAGTCGAGGCCGTGGCCGGCAGAGAAACAGATGTCCTCCACGTCCTTTTTGCTTATCGGTCCGAATTCGAGCTTGGCGCCGGGAATGTTCACACCCTTCTCCTCTTTGAGAAGACCTCCAACGACGACCTTCGTCTCGAGGCCGCGTTTCCTGCGGCCTGTCACGACTAGCGCGATGTTGCCGTCATCTATGTAGACGTGGTGGCCTTTCCTGATCCCTTTGAGCGAGCCGGTGTAGTCGAAATGGATCAAGCCCTCTTGCCCCGCAACCTTCTTCTGCGTCAGGATGACTGACTTTCCTTTTTTGAGCTCTATGGGCTTGCCGCCTTTGAGCTTGCCTATCCTGATGCGGGGGCCTTCGAGGTCGCCCAATAAGAGGACGTGGCGGCGGTATTTTTTATTGAGCTTCCTTATGAGGCGTATCCGCCGGAGGCGCTCCTCGGGCAGGCCGTGCGAAAAATTGAGCCTCGCGACATGCATCCCCGCGAGGATCATCTTCCGCAGGACAGTCTCGCTATCTGACGCAGGCCCTATCGTGCAGATTATCTTAGTTTTAGTCGCTTTCGGCATATTTCGCCCTGTGGTTACTTAAGTGTGAGGTTGTGGGGTTTCAGGCTCTTCGAGTGGTCTTTCGTAAGCTTCTTCTCTTTGAGGAGATGGAGCTTATTCTGTTTCTTCAGTTCGTTGTATATAAGTATCCATGCGCAGTCCATATCCTTGTCGACTTCGCACTTTCCCTTGTTCTGCCCCCCGCACGGGCCGGTAATGAGCGATTTCGGGCAGCGCGTGATCGGGCAGATGAGCCCCGTTAGCTCTATGATGCAGTCCCCGCACGCCGAGCACTTTTCCAGGAATGCGCCCGAAGCGTCGATTGCTCCCATGAAGAGCGAATCGCAGCCGACATGGACCGGTTTTTCGACACGCAGGTTCTCTTTGACGGATTGTATGCCCAGGCCGCAGGCCAGGACGAGGATGGCGTCGGAGGACTCGATCGTCTTGCGCGATTTCGCCATCTCCAGCTTAAGTTTGGCGGCAACGCAGGGGGCTTCGGGGATCGAGTAACCGGTGACGGTCTTTCCCGCCTTCTCGAGGGCGGCCTTCACCTTTTTGACATCGTCTTCTCCGCCGGTCTTGCAGGTGGTCGAGCATTCACCGCATCCGATGAGGAATACCTTCTTCTGGCCCTCGAGGTGTTTCAGTATCTCCTTGAGCTCTTTTTGCTTGGTGATTATCACTTATGCAACCGGCTCTACGCGTTTTATCTCCGGCATGGCCTTCTTCAGCTCTGCCTCTACAAAATTTGAGAGTGTCATCTGGCTCATCGGGCAACCTGCGCAGGCGCCTTTCAACCTCACCTTCACGACGCCGTTCTCGACACTGACCAGTTCTATGTCGCCGCCGTCCTGCTGCAGCGCAACTCTTATCTTAGCGAGCGCCTTCTCTATCTTCTCGTTAGCCATGGACATTGCCTTTCTATTTCAACAGCTGCTTGATGTCGGCCTCGAAGACCTCTTTCGGCCTGTACCCTATGTACTTCTTAACTACTTTGAAGTTCTGGTCGATGACGAACGTCGTCGGTATCGATCTGATCGGGCCATAGACCGCTGCCGCGTAGCCGTCATCTATGAGGACAGGATAGTTGATGCCGAAATCCCGGGCAAATGACCTCATATCCGACATGCGCGATAGCGATATGCCTATCATAGTGAATCCTTTATCGCCATACTCTTTCTGGAGCCCTATGAAGTGAGGGATCTCATCTTTGCAAGGCGGGCACCACGTCGCGAAGAAGTCGAGTATTATGACCTTGCCCTTGAAGTCCGAGAGGTTTACCATGTTGCCGTCGAGGTCCTTCAGGTTCAGGTCGGCGGCTGTGGCAGGTGTCCTGGCGCAGGCGCCCAGGATAAATGCCGCCAGGACGATCGTGAGAGCCTTGAAGATGATCCTTCTTTTCATGTCCGCTCCTTCTATCATTTAGCAAAAAGGCCGAGGAGCCTCTCCGAGATCAGGTTCAGTTTGTCAGTGACGACAAGAACGCCGATGACAACGAGAAGCCAGCCTGCCGCCTTGTTGACATACCCCATAACGGTTTTGAAACGGTTAAAGAATTTGAGAAAGCTGTTTACGGCGAGCGCCGTCAGTATGAACGGCACGCCGATCCCAGCCGAATAGAATGCCAGAAGTTTTGCCCCTTCCCAGATACTCTCCTTGGTGCTCGCTATAGCAAGTATTGATCCGAGGATCGGCCCGACGCACGGAGTCCAAGCGGCGGCGAACGTCACCCCTACCAGAAACGAGCCGAGATACGTCGCTTTCTTCGTGTGGATATTGAGATGGTGGTCTTTCTCCATGAAGCCGATCTTGATGACGCCCGCGATGATGAGTCCGAAGAGTATCACAAGGGCGCCGCCTGCGTATCGAATGATCTTCTGATGCTGGAAGAAGAGACTGCCGACCGCCGTTGCGGTAAGGCCCATCAGAATGAAGACGACAGAGAAGCCCATGACGAAGAGGATGGTGTGAGAAAGCGTCTTCTTTGTGAGATGCTTCGTCTCGTCCTTCAGGTCATTATACGAAACACCGGTGATATAGGCGATGAATGATGGGACGAGCGGCAGGATGCACGGCGACAGGAATGACGCGATGCCCGTTGTGAACGCTACCATTAGAGAAACGTGTTCTCCGGTCATAAGGAACCTCTCCTCTTTGATGCCGCTATTGCTGCTGCGTTATCCTTATCTTGATGATGCGCAGCTCTTCTTTGATTGAAGCCAGGTCATCGAGGATGGTCTTTTGATTATCCAGGACCCGGTCTAGCTTTGCGATGACATCCGCGCCAGGCCCTGATGAGCCCTGCGCATGCGTTGGCTTGCTCGTCACGCCGAGAAAGCTCGATACGACCACGATCAGGATGCACAACCAGACCAGCGTCTTTACGATCTTCATGAGGCCTCCCAGATATCTTTTAGCATAATTATATCAAAAAAAATCTTGCGCCGCCATTATTTTCCCCAGACAAGCCATAATACGACATACGCGGCGCCTACTGCTGCCAGGGTGAATGGCAACCCTATCTTGACGAAATCGCCGAAGCTGACATGGCGGCCCTCTTTACGCAGGAGTCCCACCGCGACGACATTGGCTGATGCGCCTATAGGCGTGATGTTGCCGCCTAGCGATGCGCCGATAAGCAGGCCGAACAGGAAGAGCTCAGGCCCCACGCCGAGAGAAGCGGCAACGAGTTTCGCTACAGGTATCATCGCCACCGTATAGGGGATATTGTCGATGAACGCGGAAAGGACGACGGAGAGCCATATTATGACCGTATAGGCGATGAACTGGTTGCCCCTCGTAAAATGTATGATGTAGCGCGCGATATCGTCGACGATACCCCTCGATGTGAGGCTTCCTACAAGAACGAAGATGCCTATCAGAAAGAAGAAGGTGTGCCAATCGAGGTCTTTTACGAGCGACAGGGATTCCTTGTGTTTCACCTCATGCCACACGAGGCCTATCACACCGTAAGTAATGCAGATGAAGGCTATCGTGTATGGATGCTTGTTCGGGATAAAACTTGATGCGGCGAGCGTCGCCATCATGAGGCTCAGGAGGATCGTCGGGAACCATGTCTTGACCTTCACTTCCTCTACCTGCGTAACAGGCGCCTTATATTTTCTAAAGATAAGATAAAGCACGATAAATGAAATCAGGGCGCCGGCTTCCACTGCGAATGTTATGCCAGGCCGCCCCTTCATCCAGAAAAAGTCCATAAAATTCATGCCGCTAGAGAGGGCGAGGATGATGCTGGGGCTGTCGCCCACCATCGTGGCGCAGCCCTGCAGGTTAGACGAGACCGCTATGCCTATGAGGAACGGGACCGGATTGGCTTTGAGTTTCTTGGCGACTTCGAAGGCTATCGGCGCGACTATCAGCACTGTCGCGACGTTCTCGACGAAGCTGGATATAAAGCCGGCGAGAAGGCATACGTAGAGCATCGCTGCGCCGACTGACTTCGCCCTGTCGACGAGCCTGGTGGCAAGATAGGCGGGAACCTTCGAGAATAAGAATAAGCTGGAGAGGACCATCGTCCCCCAGAATACGGCGAGGACATTGTAGTTGATGCTGCCTAGCGCCTCCCCGAGGCTCAGGGCACGCGATACAAAGAGCGCGGCTATGGCGCCTCCGAGGACGATGAAGGGATTCCCCTTCTTCAGGACGATGAGCGCGTAGGCGGTGAAAAATATTATAAGGACTAATGGTTTCATCTGCCGGTCCGTGGTTATGGCCGGTTAGATTTTACCACACTTTAGTGTTTTGCAGAACATTTTCCGGTGTGGTGCATTATCACGTGCTCGAGCTGCCCGACCTTATAGGTAAGGTCCGATAGCAACAGAGCCGTCCCGACGACATATATGGCTATTGCGGCGATGAGAAGCTTCTTATATATCGGCCTGACCGTATCCACGAACCCTCCTTTTAGCGTCCTGTTAGAGCTTGAAATCCTATGCCCAATAATAGCGATGTCACTATTAAAACCCCGAGAAATATCGAAAGGACCTTCGTCCCGTATTCTTTTCTCAAGACCAGGAGCGTCCCATAGCTCGTGACCGGCCCGATGAGAAGGAGCGTCATGCCGGCGCCCCGGATCATCCCCTGCCGCATCAAGCTGTCAACGAGCGGCACTGTCGCCGTGGAGCAGATATACATGAGTATCCCGAAGACGACACTAAAGACGTACCCGAACCAGCCGCTCAGGTACATCTTTATGAGCCTGCCGATGGGAACGAATGTAGCCACTGCTGCGGCAAGTAGTATGCCGACGAAAAGCTCAAGGCCTATCTCTTTCGGCAGCTCCACATAGGCATATCTTAATACCGATATGGCCCTTTCCGCAAGCGTCCTCTTCTTATGCTCATGGGCGTGTTCCGGATCGACCTTGCAGTGCGGGCAGGTGATCTCGCCCGTAAGGTCCTTTGGCACATATTTTATCGTATTGCCTGCCAGGCCCATCGTCACGCCCATTATTATAACGGCGAAGAATATGTAGACGGTGAAGGCCGGCCCAAGCACGCTGTACGATACGAGAAGCGCGCTCACCGAGGTCGCCGGTGTAGCGACGAGGAATGCGAGGACCGGGCCGAGCCGCGCGCCCTTCTTGTAGAAGCTGACTGCGATAGGCAGGCTTCCCCAGCAACAGACCGGAAGGAGCGTCCCTATGATCGTCGAGGCGAGTATCGGCTTTATGCCTCCCGCGCCCAGATACTTCAGGACCTTATCTTCAGGGATCAGTTCATGGACGAGCCCGCTTATGAAGAAACCTATCGCGAGCGCCGGAACGATCTCAGCCAGATAATGTAGAAATATGTGAAGAAAATGCTCCATGTCTCGAAGTCCTATTTCTCCTCTACTACAGGCCTTTCTTTCAGCGGCTTGAACGCTATGCCGGAATCAGCGCCCGGCAGCGGCTGCACGGGTTCTGTTATGAAGAACTTCTTATCCTTTATCCAGCCCTTGAGCTCATCGGCTATCTCTACGGCCTTCGCATAGCTTGAGAGCGATGACGTCGGGACCTCTTTGCCTTTCACAGAGATCTTGCCGCTCTTGAGCTGTTTGTAATTCACTTCGCCGAGAGAGCCGACCCTGCCCTGAGGATAGTCTTCGCTGTAGTCGACAACTTGCGTCCAGAGGTCTTCATCCTTAAGCGCGGCGTTCTTCAATATCTCCTCGTCGAGTACCGGTATCGGTATCCCGACGCCCACAAAGAGGCTGACGCCGTATCCCAGAAAGGAAGTCCCCCTCAGCCACTTGGCGTTCATATCCTTCAGGTCGCCGACAAGGGCAAGCGTTCCGGCAGGCGCCTGCGGCACGCCGGTCTCTTTGCGTTTTACCGACGGGTTATGCTGAGTCCCGTGCCAATAGACGTATCCTGTTCCGCCGCCCAGGAATATCCTCGTCCCGATGCCTATGGTTTTGTAATAAGGGTCTTTGAGGAGCGGGGAAAGCTGTCCTGCCGAGCAGTAGTTCGCGTTGCCGATGCCCGGCTTCAGCACCCCCATATAGGTGTATATCGGCCTCGCATCCGAGAGGTTGACGGCTACGTTATAGTTCTGGTAGCAGTTCCTCGGATTGAGCAGCACTGCCTCGTTGATATCCTTTATATTGATGTACGTCTTTATATGTTTTCGCGGATAACAATCGGTGCCGTACGCCGAACCTTCCAGAACGACATCTTTGCCTGCTACGAGGTCCTCTATGACATGGCCGCCTCCGTACTTGAACTCGCCCGGGAAGACCTTGTTCCTCGGGTCGTCGTCGGATATGGCTGTCGCGCCGATGTAGATATCGACTGCCGCAAAGCCGGTATATGCGGGTATGTCGTTAAGCGTGGCCTTGCCGCCGCCCAGCTTTATCTTAGGCTTCGAGTGGCCGAGATTCAGGTAGGCGCCTGAGGAGCACATCGGGCCGAACGTCCCGGTTGTCACAACGTCGACTTCCCGCGCCGCTTCCTTAAGACCTTTCTTCTCAACGAGGCCGATCACTTCTTCGGCCGTCACGACGACGACCTCGCCCCGCCTTATCTTCTCATTTATCTCTTTTATAGTCTTTGCCATCGTCTCCACCTCGCTGATTTTTATAAAGTCTTCTATTAAACGAAACATCCTTCCATTGAAAGATATCTCTCGCCGGTATCCGGCAAGATCACGATGACCCTCTTCTGGAGCCCGAGCGACTTGCCGACTTCCAGGGCCGCCCAGACCGCTGCGCCGCTCGAAACACCGACAAATAGCCCTTCGATCTTCGCAAGCGATCTCACGGTCTCGAAAGCGTCGTTATCGTCAACCTGTATTATCTCATCTATGATTTTCCTATTGAGGACCTCCGGCACAAAGCCTGCGCCGATCCCCTGTATCTTATGGGGGCCCGGCTTCCCGCCTGAGAGGACCGGGCTCTTCTTCGGCTCGACGGCGATGATCCTTATCGCCGGGTTGTGCGCTTTGAGCACCTCTCCCACGCCGGTTATGGTCCCGCCGGTCCCGACGCCGGCGACGAACGCGTCGAGCTTCCCGCCGGTAGCCTCCAGTATCTCCGCGGCCGTCGTCCTTCGATGGACTTCGGGGTTTGCCGGATTCTTGAACTGCTGCGGCATGAAACTGCCCGGGGTCTTTGAGGACAGGTCTTCAGCCCTGCGGACAGCGCCCGACATCCCTTCCGCGCCAGGCGTCAAGACGATCTCTGCGCCGTAGGCCTTCAGTATCTGGCGGCGTTCGACGCTCATCGTCTCAGGCATCGTAAGGACGCACTTATACCCTTTTGCCGCCGATATCATAGCCAGGCCTATACCGGTATTGCCGCTCGTCGGCTCTATGATGGTCGAGCCCTTCTTCAGGAGCCCCCTCGACTCCGCGTCCTCTATCATCGCGAGGCATATCCTGTCTTTTACGCTGCCGCCGGGGTTGAAATATTCGACCTTTGCGAGAAGCTCCGCCGAATCCGGAGGAACTATCCGCCCGAGCCTGATCATCGGCGTGTTGCCGATAAGCTCTGAGATGTTCTTAGCTATCACTTTTCCCATGCTTCCGCTCCTTACCTATATAGAGTATTCATATAACGACTGCGTCCTGAGGTTCCTCTCTTTGCACCTTAAGACAAGCTCTTCAAAAGAGACCGTGTCCACAACGAGCGAGATCGCGTCCCTGACCTCTTTCCAAAGGTCCCTGAATATGCACGCGGATGTCTCTTTGCAACCTTTATACGTCCCCTTCTCTATGCAGGCTATCGGCTCTATGGGGCCTTCTATGAACCGTATAACATCCCCCACCCTTATCTCTGCTGGTGGTTTTGCAAGGATAAATCCACCCTTTACGCCGCGGCGTGATTTCACGAACCCGCCGCGCTTGAGCGCCAGAAGGATCTGCTCAAGGAACTTTACAGGCATGTCGCCAAGACGCGCGATCTCGGTTATAGACATGACGCCGCCCTCGCTGTCATGGTTCAATGCCAGCTGTAATATCGCCTTTAGAGCGTAGTCACCTTTATATGTTATCTTCATGGCAGTAATTCCTATAAATATGATTGACTTAGTAGAGATTATACATCAAAGCCGATATTTGTCAAGAATAATTTTTCATTTTTTTAGGTATTCTTCGAACCGGATCCAGAACGGATCCACCTTGGGGTGCTCGAGACGGCGCTTCCTGCCGCGCTCATAGATGTGGATGCCCTCTCTCTTTGGGACCGCCCTGCCGACGATGCTCGCCGGAATACCGCCGTCTTCCAGCGCAGCCACCACGTCAGATGCCCTTTCCCTTTTGGTGGTAGCAAGAAGGGTCCCCTCGCTTATGGCTACGTAGGGGTCGATATCGAAACATTCGCAGGTCTTCCTGACCTCGTCCTGCAGGATTATATCTTCCTTATATATATCCATACCGACCCCGCTGTGCGAGGCCATCTCGAAGAGGCCGCCGAAGACGCCGCATTCGGTCGCGTCATGCATCGCGGTAACGCCGCCCACAGACGCGGCTATGAGCGCGTCCTTCACTGTGGACATCTGGAAATAGACCGCCTGCGCCTTCTTCACGAACGCGCTGCCATATCTTTCTTTAAGGTATTTCGGGAAATAAGCGGCCATGAGCCCGGTCGTCTCTATGGCCGGCCCTTTTGATACGATTATGGCGTCCCCGATGTTGACCTTTGGCCTTATAAGCTTACTCTTTTTGTCTATGCCTATGACCGTGGCGCCGCCGACCATGGGGTAGTTGCAGCCGGCATAGCGGGCCGTGTGGCCGGTGACTATGTTGATACCGAGCGCCTTGCATTCTTTATCAACGGCCTTCCACATCCTTGTAAGCTCTGCGGCCGTCATCCCGGGCGGAAGGTTCAGGTCAACGGACATGTAGCGAGGCCTGATCCCGCTTACCGCAACGTCGCTGGCAAGGATGTGCACGGCAAACCAGGCCGCCTTCTCTATCCCGAGCTCTTTTGCGATATAGAAGGGGTCTGTCGAGATGACCATGACCCTGTCGCCGAGATCGACGACGCCAAAGTCTACGCCGTGCTGCGGCTTGACTATCACCGACTTATCGGACCTGCCGAGCCTGGGATATATAACTTTATTGAAGAATTCGGGGTGGATCTTACCGAGTACGGGCAATTCGTCCATCTATGCTCCCTGTAGTAAGCAATACTATAATCTCTTCGCTATATCGTTTGCAACCTTTTCACCCGATAAGAGCATTCCCCCGAATATGGGGCCCATTCGAGGGCCCCCGACGACGGCGTTGGCGCACATGCCGCATACGTACAGGCCCGGCGCGACTTCTTTCGAGTTCCTCACGATCGTATCCTCCCCGACATCCGCCCACATCGAGCCTTCGCCTACCGTTTTCCCGGTTCTCGTCCTCAGGGCTATTCCCGACTTTCTCTCTACTATATGGGCTACCTCGGCCGCGTGGCCTGTCGCGTCGACTACAAAGCGCGCAGCCATTGAAATCGGGTCGACGTGGAGGCGGGCCATCTCAACGGCCGTCCAGTTCAGGACAAGGCCACATATCTTCTTCTTCCTTATCATGACGTCTTCGACGCTCATCAGGTTGAATATCCTGACACCGGCCTTTACCGTCTCCGAACATATGGTAGAGACCGCCTCGATCGAATCGGCCATGTAATACCCCTCTTCGTAAAGGCGCGTCCTCACTCCAAAGGTATCGAGGATACGCTTTGCCTCCTTTTGGATGACTATCTCGTTGAACATGATGCCGCCGCCCCACATACCGCCACCGACGGAAAGCTTCCTCTCGAAGATCGCCACCTTCTTGCGATTCTTCGCCAGGTAATAGCCGCAGGCCATCCCTGCCGGGCCTGCGCCTACGATCGCCACATCGACGTCGAGCGAGTCTACGAGCTTATCCTTGTACGTCTCTATGATCGCCTTCGATATCTTTATCTCATCCAGTTTCATACCCCCTCCTATCCTGCGCCAGCGGCGCAGGATGGCCGCATATTTCAATCCATCGTCAGAGACGCTGGATGACCGGACATTTCAGAGAAATGTCCAGGTCAAGAGAAATGTGCAGGCCTAAGTTAAAAACCCTCGCGCGCCGGCGCAAGGGCTCTCTCTTCCATTCCCTACGCCGGCATTATCCGGATCAGGTTCTTCAGGTAATCTGCTTAGCGATCAAGGCGTTACATTGATCGCGCGCAGAACTCTCAGACCGCTTCACGGCCTCCCTGTTATTTCTTATATTAAAACATGCCGCATGCGGCATGTCAAATCCTGATTTTGACAAAGCAAAATCAGGATAGAGAAACTGCCTGAAAAATCCAAAATTTTCTCCGTAAAATTTTGGATCAAATCCTGATTTCTTCCACCTCTTTTACTAGCGCGGCCTTGACTTGCAGCACCTGCCTCTCGTCCGTGCCCTGGCGCCACCACAGGATATTAAGGAACTCTTCGCCCCGGAACTTGGTGTGCTGGGCGACGATCTCCGCCGCTTTTTTTATCAGGGCCCCGTCTGCCGGCCCTCTCATTATAGAGAAAGGGCCCTGGCGGTCCTTCATCCTAAGGCATATGTCATCGTCTTTTATCAGGCCCTCCAGCTCGTCGTTCTCTCTCTTGTCCCTTCCTATCACCAGTTTCGCCGTATCGGAAAGGCGAAAATGCCTGCCGACTTTGAGGAGGCGCAGGCTTTCGAGCGTCAGGTCATCGTGCGCTATCAGGTCCTTGACGCGCTTGGTGAACCCCGGGTCCGTGAGAAGGCAGCCGCCCGACGGGTTTGGGTATTCCTTTATTCCGAACTTCGCGGCAAGCTCCATCTGGGGCTTCCTGCCGCGGCCTTTTATATCGAGCAGCTTTTCGCGGTCGACTATACCGGCCTCTTCGGGAAGCGTTGGCGGAAGAAGTTTTGCCGTCAGAGGCCTTAAGAGGATGCCGCGCACGCCTGCCTGCTTCTCGATGATATTGAGAGCATCCCTTCGCTGAGACATCGGCCGCTCTCCGAGGACCTCTCCTGTCACGAGGAACGAGGCGCCGGCTTCCTCCATATACGCCTTGGCCTTCTTGAGCATGAATATCTTGCAGTCGATGCACGGGTTGATGTTGGCGCCGTAACCGTGCTTCGGGTTCTTAAACATCTCTAAGTATTCGGCCGTGATATCGAAGACTTTGAGCTCGACGCCGAGCACCGAAGCGGCCTTTGAGGCGATGGTGGGCCCGCCGCCGCAGACAGCGAACTCGATGTAGTAGTTTACGCAGACCACCTCGATCCCGAGCTCGATCATGAGCCGGGCAGCGAGTATGCTATCGAGCCCGCCGGATAATAGTACGATCGCCTTCTTGTTCATGGGCCTATTGGAACCAGGCCGTCGCGCAGCCCGACAAGACCATGCACAATACTAACGCTAAAAATATCAGTCTCTTCATCACACACCTCCCATGATCGGGGCTATCTGCAGCCGGACAATATCACATCGACGACCGGCCTGTACCGCTTTTCGGGGTTCTTCATGTAATACTCTATGATGGCCCTGATGACGTCTTCCCTGTGCATGTCCGGATATATCTCCTTTATCGCGGTGCCGCCGCCTACCGCGGTCATCCCCTCGAGGGCTCCTGATATGAATTGCGTGGCGAAGAGCTTCCCGTTCTCGTCCCCGCTGAAGAACGCCATGATCGCTCTGCCGTTCACATAACCCTTCGTCTTCATCTCTGCCTCTAAGGTGTCCGTCGCCGCCATGCAATGGGCCGCCAGCAGGGATAATAATAAAAGAGTAAAAACGAGCTTTTTCATCTTCGTGCCTTTGTTAACGATGTTTTTAGCGACGCTGCGCTGTTTTCTACAGCTTTCGCAAATTTTTCATGCTCTTCTATCAGTTTATCGCGATACTTGATCTCTTCCCTGAGGGCGCTGTTCTCTTTTTCAAGCTCTCTGGCCCTGTCGGGCCTCTTGGCGCCTTCCCGCTCCTCCCTCCATGCCGTCATGGCGACCGGGATGAGGCTCTGGGGATCTATGGTAACCGTGAAATCGTTCCTAAAGTAAAGCTTGAAGGCCTCTTTTTTATTGTCCGGCTCTTCATGGCCGACCAGGTCGGCAGCGTGAAAATGGAACTGGACGTGTTCCGGCTTCCTGTAAGGCAGATTTATCTCGTATTCGAACTTCAGCTTGCCGGTATTGAACTGCCAGAAATAGAACCTCTTGTTTATGTTCCTTATCTTTTCGAAGAAGGCCTTTAAGCGATCTATCTCTTCCTCTTTACCCGTAAATGCCGCATAATTTGCCATGTGATCTCCTTTTCTTGATTTTAAACCGAGACTTTTCTCTATCTAGAGATGCCGGTCTTATCTATTTATTTAATATACCTCTGCGCCTTTTCCCGCAGATCCCCTTCGGACATATACGGAGATTTGATGTGAAATGTTCTGCGTAATAGTTCGAGCGCGCGCTGGACCACGCCCTGCCTGCCGACTGGCTGCGGCACAGGCTCTTTCATGGATACCGCCACTGCATAAAATAGGAATGATACGATAATGATGGTCGCGGCTTTGATCAGAACTCCTGTTACGGCCCGTTCCGGCCTCATGGTCCTCTTTCTATCCTCCCTACGCCCTCTTCAATCTCTCAAGCCAATCCTTGATCTTTGCTTCGTAGCCCATCGCCGTGGGGATGTAATACCGCTTGTCGGAGGGCTTGTACTCCTGCTTCACGTAATGGTCCTTGAAATCATGCGCGTATTTGTACCCCTTGCCGTGGCCGAAAGCTTCGGAGTCGAGGCTTGCGTCCTTAAGGTGATCCGGCACCTCGAGGACCTTGCCTTCCTCGACATCCTTGAGCGCCGCTTCGATGCCGAGATAGGCGGCGTTCGATTTCGGCGCGGTGGCGACGTAGACAGCCGCCTGGGCGAGCGGTATCCTCGCCTCGGGCATCCCGACGAACTCGGAGACCTGCAGCGCGGCGTTAGCGACCACGAGCGCCTGCGGGTCGGCGAGGCCCACGTCCTCTGCGGCGCAGATGACGATGCGCCGAGCGATGAAGCGCGGGTCCTCGCCCGCGTAGATCATCTTCGCGAGCCAGTAGAGTACCGCATCCGGATCTGAGCCGCGCATAGACTTTATAAACGCTGAGATCGTGTCGTAATGGCCGTCCTCGTCCTTATCATAGACGATCGCCTTCTTCTGGATAGACTCTTCGGCGACCTTCATTGTAAACCGTATCTTCCTGTCCTTGCCTGCCGGCGTGGAGAACGCTCCCACTTCGAGCGCGGATAAGGCCCTCCGCGCATCCCCCTCGGAAACCTTCGCCAGATGCGAAAGCGCCTTCTCGTCCACCTCGACGGGAACCTTGCCCAGACCCATCTCTTTGTCGGTAAGGGCGCGCCTCATTATCGTGACGATCTCTTCGCCGGAGAGTTTTTTGAACTCGAAGACCTGCGAGCGGGAAAGGAGCGCCGAGTTCACGTAGAAGAAAGGATTGTGGGTGGTGGTGCCGATCAGGACGGGGTTCCCGGCCTCGACGTCCGGCATCAGGACGTCCTGCTGGGCCTTGTTGAAACGGTGGATCTCGTCTATGAGCAGGATCGTGCGCCTGCCGTCGATCGACGCGCGTTTCTTGGCGGCGTCGATGATCCTGCGAATATCGGCGACGTTATTCGACGCGGCGTTTATGCGCTCGAAAAAGGACCTGGTGCGTTCGCTTATTATGAGCGCAAGCGTCGTCTTGCCGCAGCCGGGCGGTCCGTATAAGATGAGCGAGGATATCTTGTCGGTCTCTATGAGGCGCCTGAGGAGCTTGCCCGGCCCGAGGATCTCTTCCTGGCCGATGAAGCCATCGAGGGTGCGAGGCCTGAGCCTCGCGGCGAGCGGTTCGTAGCTCTTTATCCCGGTCTTCTCTTTTTCGAATAAGTCCATAATGCTATCTACAAAAAAATCCCCGCCTGTGCCGTTGAGATTGAATAATCTTGATCCTGTGCTTTACAGGTGGGTGCCCTCGTCTATACGCCAAGGCGTATATCCAGTTAGGCTCCCTTTTTCAGTGCTATTGGGTCAAGATTCTTCATTCGTATCGCGAGCACCGCAGGGATTTGATTGCTGCTGCTTCTCGCATGGCAATCATCCGCCGAAGTCCCATGCGGTATAGGCATAGCGGCGAAGGCGGAGGCCCATTCCGCCTCAAGTATATCACAAAAACGGCCAAAGGCAAATTTGCGGCCTTCGGCCGCTGTTGCCGGGCAGCGGATCACCTGAGTTTTGCGCCTAACTTTTCGTCGAGCTCCCTCAATATTCTTGCGTGGGCCTCTGAGACATCTTTTTCTTCAAGCGTCCTGGCGGGATCCTGATACTCGAGCCTGTAGGTGAGACTTACTTTATCTTCGGAGACCTGCTTTCCTCTGTACCTGTCGATGAGCCTGGCCTCTTTCAGCATCGGGCCTGCGGAGGACCTGATGACAGAGACAACGTCCGCATTTAGCGTATCTTTGCCGATAATGATCGATATGTCCCTGTATACCGACGGGTACTTGGGCAGTTCCGTAAAGGATTTATCCGGCTTCGCATGCTTAAGGATCGTTTCTGCGTCCGCCTCCAGAATATAGACCTTCTCTTTTATATCGAGAGCGCCAAGGACCCTGCCGGCGATCTCGCCGAGGACGCCGACCGCCTGCGACTTTATCAGGATCTCGGCGCATGCTGAACCCGAGAAAGGTAGCCGTCCTGCGCGGTTGAATGAAACATCTTTGATGCCGAGTGATCCGAAGAGCGCCTCAGCGATGCCTTTCAGTTCAAAAAAATCGGCGGGCCGCGAGCTTCCTGCCCAGGTCTCGAAGGCGCGGCCCGCGATCCCGATGCATATGTTCTTTCGCTCGCCGAATCCGCCGCCGGAACCCTTCATATAGACATTCCCGAGTTCGAATAGTTTCAAATCCTTCGACTTTCTGTTTATATTCCACGACACGGCGCCTAGCATGCCCGGTATGAGGCTAGGCCTCATCGCCTCCTGCTCGCTCGTCAACGGGTTCTTTATGTCGATCGCCTCTAAGGCGTCAAAGCCTGCCGCGGCAATGGCCCTTTTACTCAAAAGGCTGTAGGTCATGATCTCGTCGGCTCCAAGCCCTGTAAGGCACTCGCGCGTCCTGTTGCAGAGGACCATCTCGGGCTCCATCCTGACAGGCTGTTCGACGACATCGAGAAGCGTCGCCGGTATATTGCCATACCCGTACACCCGCGCCACTTCCTCTATCACGTCTATCTCCGATTTCAGATCATACCGAAATCCCGGGGCTTCCAGTTTCAATCCGCTCTTGGAGGACGCTCTGACCTTCATGCCGAGCGAGGCCGCTATCTTCGTGACCTTCGCCGGCAATATATCGGTTCCGAGTATCCCGTTGAGCCGGCCATATCTGAGCGTGATCGCCTTCAGCTTTTCTGCCGGGGCCTTTACATCGATGAATTCGGCTGCCTCGCCGCCCGCGGCTTCCAGTATAAGGCCGAGCGCCCTATCCGAAGCGTGCGGCACATTATTAATATCCACCCGCCGCTCGAACCTGTAGCTCGATTCAGTCGACATGCCGAGCTTTCGGCCGGTCCTGCGCACCGATACGGGATCGAAATACGCGGCCTCCAGCAATATGTTCTTCGTGGAGAAATTGACTTCGGTGTTAAGCCCGCCCATGACGCCTGCAATTGCTATCGGTCTTTGGCTGTCGGCGATGATGAGAGCGGTGTCGTCCAGCGCTTTCTCGGCGCCCTCTATCACGACGAGCTTCTCTCCTTTATGCGCCTTTCGCACCGTGACGGCGGCGCCGGAGAGCTTGTCGAGATCGAAAGCGTGCATGGGCTCGCCCGTTTCGAAGAGGCAGTAGTTGGTTATGTCGACGATATTGTTGACTGCTCTCAGGCCCATCGCCTCGATGCGTGCCTTGAGCCACGCGGGTGACTCCCCCACCTTGACGTTTCGTATGACGCGGGCCGTGTAGCGCGGGCAGAGCGACTTCTCCTCGACCTTTACGGTAACCGAAGACTGGCCAGCCGGTGTATGTGCCTTCGTTTTTAAGGGCTTTGGTATCTTCAATTTTCCGCCGGTAAGCGCCGAGACCTCGCGGGCGACCCCTGCAACCGAGAGCCAGTCCGGCCTGTTCGCCGTTATCTCTATCTCCAGGATATGGTCATCCCCCAGCTTCGAGACGCTTTCGACGCTCAGGCCCGCCATCGTAAGTATCTCGGCGAGCTTTTCAGGCGATGCCTTGACGTCGACGTATTCTTTAAGCCAACTATATAATATCTTCATCAAAATTGCCTCAGGAACCTGATATCGTTCTCGAAGAACGTCCGGATGTCCGTTATGCCGTACCTCAGGATAGCTATCCTCTCGACGCCCATCCCGAAGGCAAATCCGGTCACCTTCTCCGGGTCGTACCCGACCTTCTCAAAGACTTTAGGATTGACCATTCCGGCGCCGAGTATTTCGAGCCATCCCTTGCCGCCGCACATGCTGCACCGCTTGCCGGAGGATAATGGCTTGCCGCCGCAGACTATGCACGATATATCGACCTCCGCGCTGGGTTCGGTGAACGGGAAGAAGCTCGGTCTGAACCTCATATTCGTATCTTTGCCGAACATCTGTTTCGCGAATATCTCCAGCGTTCCCTTGAGATCCGAGAAACGAACCTTGGGTCCGACGGCAAGGCCCTCTACCTGGTGGAACATGAATGAGTGGGAAGCGTCTGTGGCGTCGGGCCTGAAGACCCTGCCCGGGACGATGATCGAGAATGGGGGTTTGTTCTTCTCCATGAAGCGCGCCTGGACCGGCGAGGTGTGGCTTCTTAGGAGGCAGCCCTTCTCCCAGGAAAGATAGAAGGTGTCGAATGCGTCACGGGACGGGTGTTCGAGCGGGATGTTGAGCGTTTCAAAATTATAGTGCTCTGTCTCTATCTCCGGGCCTTCTACGACCCTGAAGCCGAGCGAGATCAGAAGGTTGCAGATATCGTTTATGGTCCTCGTTATCGGATGGATGCTCCCGAGCCTGGCAGGGATGCCGGGCAGCGTTATATCTATTCTTTCCCTAGTCTCTCCTTCGACGCCTGACGCCGCGGCGATCTTTTCATCGAGTGCCCTCGTAACGGTCTCTTTCAGGACGTTGATAAGCCTCCCCGTCTCCGCCTTATCCGCCGGCGAGACCTCGCCCATCCTTTTGAAGAGCTCCGTTATCACGCCTTTACGGCCGAGGTACTTTATCCTGATCGCCTCGAGAGAGTCGACAGAGCCTCCGCATGAAGACACCTCTTTAAGAGCCTCTTCCTCGATCGCTTTTATTCTGTTTATCATTGTCGGCTTTCAGCTATCGGTCCGCCTGTAACAAGCCGGGTCTGTAGACTATGCTTTCGCGGTCTCGACGAGCTTTGCAAAAGCCTTGTTGTCTGACACCGCCAGATCAGCCAGGACCTTCCTGTCGAGCAATATCTTCGCCTTCTTCAGGCCCTGAATAAAACGCGAGTAGGTGACGCCGTGCTCCCTGCATCCGGCGTTGATCCTCGCGATCCACAGCGCCCTGAACGTCCGCTTTTTGGCCTTTCTGTCGCGATAGCTGTACATCATGCCCTTGGCCACGGACTCTCTGGCCCTTTTGACAAAACGGGACCTGCCGCCCCATTGTCCTTCGGCTGCCTTTAATACCCTTTTTCTGCGCCGTCTCGCTGCAACGGCATGAGCGACCCTTGTCATATCTCTCTCCTTCTAGTGATCTTTGTCTTTACGCGCCGTACGGCAGCATCTTGTGGATGCTCTTTGATTCGCCGCTCTCGATGTATCCTGCCCTGCCCAGAAGCCTCTTGCGCTTGGAGCTTTTACCAGTCAAAAGATGGCTCCTTGTAGCCCTGAAATGCTTAACCTTACCGCTCTTCGTGATGCGTATGCGCTTCTTCGCGCTCTTCAACGTCTTCAGCTTAGGCATTGTTTCTCCTCGTTATATATAAAAGCAGTCGTAAGCCTTACCTGCAGCTTAAAGCTTATAGCTTACAGCTTAAAATATATTTACTTTGCCCTGATCACCATGCCGATGATGCGGCCTTCAAGCCTCGGAGCCTCTTCGATCTCGCCGATCGCCGATATGTCGCTTGCGAGCCTGTCCAGGATCTTTCTGCCGAGGTCTATGTGCGCCATCTCCCTGCCCCTGAACATCATGGTGACTTTGACCTTATCGCCCCTTTTCAGAAAGTCCTCCAGGTACCTGAGCTTGAACTGATAATCATGCTCGCCGATCTTCGGGCCAAGCCGGAGCTCTTTGAAATGTATGACCTTCTGCTTCTTGCGCGCCTCCTTCTCCCGTTTCTCCTGCTCATATTTGTAGCGGGAGTAGTCGATGATCCTGCAGACCGGCGGCACCACTGTCGGCGCCACCTCGACGAGGTCGAACCCCGCCTCCTCCGCGCGCTTCAAGGCATCCTGGATGGTCATGACACCCAATTGCTCACCGGCATCGCCGATGACCCTTACCTCTCTTGCCCTGATCCTGCCGTTCACTCTCAACTCTTGCCGTGCGATACGCTCACCTCACTTTCTCATTTATCTCTTTCTTTAACATCTGCATAAACTCGTCCATCATGAAGCGGCCCATCTCTCCCTGGGCCTTCGACCTGACTGAGAGCGACTCTTCAGCCGCCTCCTTCTCCCCGACGATGACCATGTACGGGATCTTCTCGACTTCGGCGTCGCGGATCTTCTTCTGAAGCCGCTCATTCCTGTGGTCGAGTTCCGCCCTGATGCCGCTCTCCACCATCATCTTCTCGACTTTCTTGGCATAGCTTAAGACCTTTTCGGAGATCGGTATGATCGTGACCTGCGTCGGAGAAAGCCAGAGCGGCATCGCTCCGCCGAAATGCTCGATCAAGGCACCCATGAAACGCTCGACGGAACCGAGAATGACCCTGTGGAGCATGATCGGGCGGTACTCCTTACCGTCCTCGCCGATGTAGTGCAGGTCGAACCTCTCGGGCAGCGCGAAATCGCACTGTATCGTGGCGCACTGCCATTCGCGCTTCAGCGCGTCTTTGAGCTTTATGTCGATCTTCGGGCCATAGAAGGCCCCCTCGCCTTCATTGACCCTGTACCTGATATACTTGCGCTTGAGCGCGTTCGAGAGGGCATGGTGCGCGGCTTCCCAGTCTTCGTCTTTGCCGATCGATTTGGCCGGCCGCGTCGATATCTCGACGGCGAAATCCTCGAAGCCGAAGACGTTCAGCGTATCTATGACGAAGTCTATGACCTTTATTATCTCGTCTTCCACCTGCTCTCTCAGGCAGAAGATGTGCGCGTCGTCCTGGGTGAAGCCCCTCACCCTGAGCAGGCCGTGAAGAACTCCGGACTTCTCGTTGCGGTAGACAGTGCCGAGCTCGAAATACCTCAAGGGAAGGTCGCGGTAACTTCTCGTCTTTGATTTATAGACCAGTATGTGGCCCGGGCAGTTCATGGGCTTGATGGCATACTCCTGCCCCTCGATCTTAAAGATGTACATGTTCTCTTTGTAGTACTCGTAGTGGCCGGACCTTATCCATATGTCGCTCTTCATGATGTGCGGCCCGACGACCAGCTGGTAGCCGCGCTTCAGGTGCTGCTTGCGTATGTAGTCCTCTATGATGTACCTGAGCATCGCGCCCTTCGGCGTGTACAATATAAGCCCGGGGCCTATCTCCTCATTCATGCTGAAATACTCGAGCTGCTTGCCCAGGACGCGGTGGTCGCGCTTCTTCGCCTCCTCCAGGAAGTTCTGATAGTTGGCAAGCTCCTCTTCCGTTTCGAAGGCGGTGCCGTATATCCTCTGGAGCATGGGGTTCGTCTCGATGCCATGCCAGTAGGCGCCGGCTATGGAAAGGAGCTTGAACGCCTTGACCTTCCCCGTCGATTCCACGTGGGGCCCGCGGCAGAGATCCACGAAATCGCCGTCTTTGTATATCGTCACCTTATCGCCGGGGATCTCCTTTATGAGCTCGGCCTTGTACGTCTCGCCGAGCTTCTTGAAGAACTTTAGCGCCTCTTCCTTATTCATCTCACGGCTCTCGAACTTATAATTCTTGCGGACGATCTCGTGCATCTTCTCCTCTATCCTCTCGAGGTCCTCGGGCACGAATGGGTCGGGCTTGTCAAAATCGTAATAGAACCCGTCCTCTATCGACGGGCCTATGCCGAGCTTGGCATCGGGCCAGAGCATCTTCACGGCCTGCGCCATGACGTGCGATGTGCTGTGTCTTAGTGTCGCGAGATCCATGTTATCGATCCTAACTCCTCGTTTGTATTGCGTCGTGTGTACTAAGCATTAAGCTTGTTTTTTAATGGTGCCGAGGGAGGGATTTGAACCCTCATGGCCTTGCGACCAGGGGATTTTAAGTCCCCATTGTATCCCAGTTCCAACACCTCGGCAAAAATCTCAACGGGCAGTAGAGGACTCGGCTACTTCGGCTCGCAGTGCTCGCCTGCGTAGCCAGCTCGGCCGCTGTCGCGCATAGCGCTTTTCCTCGCTAATCGCTCGGCGCGGCCTCGCTTCGAGTCCTCCTGTCACTTCCACATAAGGGAAAGGAATATTAAGGAAAACCGATTTAGGTTTTCCTTAAAAACGTTCGGGCGCAAGCCCTGCTACTGTTTCCCCGCAGGCAGGCCGGAGGGCAAAAAGCAATTCAACGCTTTTTGGCCCGAAGGCCGAACGTTTTAGTGGTGGGCAGTAGAGGACTCGAACCTCTGACCCCCACGATGTCAACGTGGTGCGCTAACCAACTGCGCTAACTGCCCTAATTCAGCTATAAGCTGTAAGCTATAAGTTTTAAGAGCAATTCCTGCCTTTTTTGGAGGAGGAATATTAAGGAGGAACCTTTTTTCTAAAAAGGTTTCTCCTTAAAACGATTTGGACGCAAGTCCTGCCTTCCTTTTAAGGAAGGGATATATTAAAGGGAAACCTTGGTTTCCCTTTAAACAAAGTTGGGCGCTAGCCCTGCCATAACTTGCTAAGAGGCAGGCCGGAGGTGCAAAAAGCCCAAACCTTACTTTTTGGCACCGCAGGCCAACTTTGTTAGTGGAGGCGCGGAGCGGAATCGAACCGCTGTATAAGAGTTTTGCAGACTCCTGCCTTACCGCTTGGCTACCGCGCCCTGAAAATTTGCTCCGCAAATTTTCGCTTCGTGAGCGAAACATTAAAATTTAAATTTTCTCTTGAGAATTTAAATTTTGAAAGAGCGCTCACGAAGGACATGTTCCTGTTAGCCTACCTCACCCACCCGATGGAACCGTCTATCCTGAGTATGTTCTTGCCGGATTTCTTGTGGTTACCGTCGAGATCGGCCACTATCGCCTCTTTAGGGTCCGAGGACTCCCTTAGCTTGGCCGCATAGGAATAGTCCGGGCCCTTCTTCGTCCCCACAACCTTCGACGCCGGGCAATCGAAAGCCTGTTCGTTCGAAACGTAATTCGGGTAAAGGTCTCCCAGGCTTTCCGGAAAAGCGTCATTGTGGTCCAGGGCGTACGCGTGGAGCCCCAGGCTTATCTCCCGCAGGTTGTTCGCGCACCGCATACTGCTGGAGCGCGCCCGAGCCATCCTCACGAACGGCGTAAGGGCCGCTATCATGACAAAAAATATGGCGGCCACGACCAGCAGTTCCACGATAGTGAAGCCGGCTCTTTTCGTCATGATATCCTGCGAAGTCCCGCCCGTCCCGCCAAAGGCGGGACTGGCTGCGGGATAAATTTTACTTATATATTAAAACCAAATACCTTGTCAAGGACAATCTTGGCAGCCTGCCGCTTGGTCGCGCCGTGCACCCTGGCTCTCCTGCCATACCTGTCAAATATCATTATATTTATATTATTATCACCAAAAGGGGCCGACCCCTTCTTTATGGCATTGGCGATTATCATGTCGAGGCCTTTCTTTCTCAATTTTTCCATGGCGTTCTTCTCAAGGGCCTCTGTCTCGAGGGCAAACCCCACCAGCTGCGGCCTGCCCCTCTTCCGGGCAGCTACCGCCGCCAGTATGTCAGGATTCTCCACCAGTTCCAGGCTTGGCCTGCCAGAGCCGCGCTTCAATTTCTTTGCCGATGGCCGCGCAGCGCGCCAATCAGAGACGGCTGCAGCCATGATAAGGCAGTCCGCGCCCTTAAGAGATCTCTCTACGGCGGCCTTCATCTCCCTGGCGCTCTCCACCCTCACCGTTCTGATGCCCGGCGGGTTCTCCAGGCATGTGGGGCCGCTGACGAGGGTGACCCGGCACCCTCTCCGGGCAGCCTCTTTCGCTATCTCGTAACCGAATGTGCCGGTGGAATAGTTCGAAATGAATCGGACGGGGTCTATCTTTTCGCGCGTCGGCCCTGCGGTGACGACTATGGAGGCGGTCTTGGCGGTCTTTCGGGCGATCATGCTCACTTTAAAAGCTTCTTTGCTTCGCTCACTATATCCTTGACGTCCGCGATGTGGCCTATATCTTCGTAGCCGCAGGCAAGGCGCCCTTTTACGGGACCCACGAAACGGTAGCCGATCTTCTCAAGCCGCGCAATATTGGCCTGGGTGATGGGGTGCCTGTACATCTTATCGTTCATTGCCGGCGCTATGAGGACCGGCGCCTTTGAAGCAAAAGCGACGCACGTCAATATATCGTCGCATATACCTGCGGCTAGCTTGGCAATAATATTGGCGGTCGCGGGAGCGATCAATATCAGGCCCGCCTTATCCGCAAGCGATACGTGGCGCGGGTTCCACTCTTCGGGGAGCTCGAACATGTCTGTGAAGACCCTGTTCTGGGAGATGGTCTGAAAAGTGAGCGGCGTGACGAATTCGCAGGCCTCTTTGGTCAGGAGGACCTGCACGTCGAAATTGTCTTTTTTGAAGGCCCTCGCGATCTCGCAAGCTTTGTAGGCAGCGATGCTGCCGGTCACGCCGAGGATGATCGTCTTTTCGGATTTCACTTTTCGTTCTTTATCTTGTAGGTTACTCTTCCCTGCAGGATCTCGTGTATGGCGATATTCGTCGCCTTCTCATCCGGAGCGGTTTCGATCAGCTTCGCCGCGCCTTCGCTCAGCTCTATCGCCCGACGGGCCGCGAGTATCACGAGCTTGTACGCGCTGTTGGTCTTGTTGTAAAGCTCCTGTATATCAGCGTTAACTATGTCGCCCCTTACCTTCATTTTCGTCTTCCCAATTCTGCGGACACGACGCCTTTAAGCCGCCTGTACGCTTTTTCCAGATTATCGTTCACTATCCTGTATTCGTATCTGTTTTTATAAGAGAGCTCTCTCTTCGCAAGCCCGAGCCTCTGCCGTATCACTTCCGGCGAATCCGACTTCCTCGACCTTAGCCTTTCCTTGAGCGCCGCTATCGACGGCGGCAGCAGGAATATCAGCACGCTCGACGCGGGATATGCCTTTCGCACCTTCATCGCGCCCTTCACGTCGATGCTCAGGAGAACCGGCTTGCCTTTCTTCAGCCGGTCTTCTACGAACCTGCGCGGCGTGCCGTAGAGGTGCCCGAAGTTCTCCTCGTACTCGAGGAAGCCCCTCCTGCGCATGATATCCCTGAAACGTTTCTCGGTCACGAAACGGTAATCGATGCCGCTTCGCTCGCCGGCCCGGCGAGGCCTTGTCGTCATCGATACTGAATCTGCCAGGCCCAGTCCGCCGGCAAGGAGCCTCTTGCACAGCGTCGTCTTGCCGCACCCCGACGGCGCCGAGACGACGAATAGCTTGCCTTTCGAAGACTCTCTTCTCATGCGTTCTTTGGGCCGGGAACGGCTCATTCGAGGTTCTTGGCCTGCTCGCGTATCTTCTCTATCTCGCCTTTGATCTCTATGACGTTCTTTGAGATCTTGAAGTCGCTCGCTTTCGAGCCTATCGTGTTGATCTCCCTGTGGAGTTCCTGGGCGATGAAATCGAGCTTCTTCCCCACCTCGCCGCTGGAGGCGATCGTCGAATTGAAATGGACGAGGTGGTTTGCCAGGCGGTTGATCTCTTCGGAAATGTCGCTATTCTTCGCGAATATCGCCACCTCTATCTCGAGTCTTCCCCTGTCGATCTCGCGGCCAGAGGCCAGGTCTTTGATCCGGTCGGCAAATCTCTTCCGGTACTCATTTATATTGAGGTGCGCCCTCGACTTTATGACGGAGAGCATCGCCGCTATGTGCTTCGCCCTCTTCGCGAGGTCCGCGTATATGGACCGGCCCTCTTTTTCCCTGTCGGCTATCACGCGGTCTATGGCTTTCTCGAGCGCCGCTTTCACCTTCGGCCATATCGCCGAAAGGTTGGCTTCCATCGCCTCGTAACTGAGCACTCCCGGGAGCGCGACGATATCTTTCATCGCCACGTCGTCCTTCAGGCCGAGGTGTTTCTTCAGCTTCGACAGCTCATCGCAGTAGCTCTTCGCCGCTTTTCGGTTTATCGTTATGCGCTCATTTTTCAGGAGCCTGCCGTCGTAGACAAGGTTAAGGTTGACCTTGCCGCGCCGGAGGCTCTTCTGGAGGACCTCCTTTATCCTGTCCTCGAATGCCGCGATCCCGTTCGGAAGCTTCAATGTCTCATCGAAGAATTTGTGATTAACCGTCTTTATCTCGACGGTGACCTTGCCGTTCTTGAACTTCGCCTCTCCCCTGCCAAATCCCGTCATGCTTCTAATCATGCCGACCCCTTCTCACGCCCATACTTTTTTTGATGCGGCCGTCTTCACGACCTTAGTCGGGTAGATGTTATCGATAATGATCTCGTCCGGCTGGAACCAGAGCTTTATCTCCCGCTCGGCCTCGGCCTCGTTCGTCGAGGCGTGTATGGCGTTCTCGTAGACGCCCTTCGTCGTTATCCTGCCGTACGCTCCGCGTATCGACACAGGATCTGCTTCTTCGGGATTGGTCGAGCCGCATATCTGGCGCACCTTATCGATAGCATCATCGCCCCAGTAAACGAGCGCCATGACTTTACGCTTGTGGTAGTCTCCCATTATGTACTTTATGAGTTCGGCGAAGAACGGCTTGTCTTTAAGCATGGCATAGTGCTGCTCGGCAAGCTCTTTCGATACCTGCACGATCTTTGCCGCTACGATGTCGAGCTTCGTCTCTGAAAGGCGCGTTAGGATATTTCCGGTGAGTGACTTTTTAAGGCCGTCCGGCTTTATCAATACCAATGTCTTCTGTACCATGATATGTGCTCCTCCGAAAAACGGGTAAAAGGCCGGGTTGATAGATTATCTTGCCGATGGCGATAAAGCCGCCTCGCGGCGGCTAAACGATATAATTATATGATGATATTGTAGCGGTTGGAGACGGGCTCGTCAAGGTTTTTCGTATGAGCCCTTCAGGCTCTGCCGGATCTTTCAAGCCCGGGGGCGGGAGAGCATGTCGAGTATGCGGTTCAAGTCCTCTGTGGAATAGTATTCTATCTGGATCCTCCCCCGCTTCTTGCCGTGCACTATCCTGACGCGCGTGCCGAAGAGCTGCTGGAGCTGGTTCTCGAGGTCGGAGATGTTCTGGTCCTTCTTTATCTCTATTTTTCTCGCGCCCAAAGACCTGCGGCTGACGAGGCTTTCCGTCTCGCGCACAGATAGGCCCTTCTTGACGACGAGGTTGCAGACCCTGAGCTGGTCCATCTCTGCCGCCAGTGACAGGATCGCCCTGGCATGGCCGGCGGTGATCGTATTCTTCGATATATAGTCCTGTATCTTTTTAGGCAGGCCGAGGAGTCTCAACGTATTCGCCACCGTCGAGCGGTCCTTCCCTATCGCTTTGGCGATCTTCTCCTGGGTGAAACTGAAGTCGGTGATGAACTTTTGGAACGCGTGCGCTTCCTCTATCGGGTTCAGCTCTTCCCTCTGTATATTTTCGATGAGTGAAAGTTCAAGCATATCGACGTCTTCGACGTTCCTCACTATCGCCGGGATCTTTTCGATGCCGAGCGCCTTTACCGCTCTCAGGCGGCGCTCGCCGGCGATGATCTCGTAACCCTGATCGGTCTTCCTGACCAGGACCGGCTGTACCACCCCCTTCTCCCGTATGGAACTTACCAGCTCGTTCAGTTTTTCCTGGTTGAACTCTATGCGCGGCTGGTACTTATTCGTCCTTATCTGGGATATCTGTATCTGCAATACCTGCTCGTTAGGGTGAGTTCCTGCGGTTGCCGCTGATTCGACCGATGTAGGCGTTATTAGTGCTTCAAGGCCTCTGCCCAATGCTCTCTTTTCCATTATTTAACCTTTCCTTGTAAAGCTTTTTCTGGTTTCATCCAGCAGCCAGTCCGCCTTCAGCGGATGGGCTGGATTCCGCTCCACAGCTTAATAGTTGTGGAGCTTCACGCTATTTTTTCTAACTCATTGCTAGACATAGTGTTATCGCTTGTATCCACAACCGCTTCTTGTACAGTTTCTTTTTTTATGCCTAACAGTTCATTTGCAAATTCTTGATATTTGATAGCTCCTATTGAATTTTTATCATATATTGCCACAGGCTTACCAAAACCAGGTGCCTCTGTCAGGCGTATATTTCTCGGTATCACAGTAGCATAAACCTTCTCTTTAAAGAACTTTCTGGCCTCATTTATGACTTCATTGGTTAGATTTGTCCTGAAATCAGCCATTGTAAGAAGCACGCCTTCTATGGCAAGCAATGAATTGATATTCTCCTTGACAAGGTTAATGGTATTGACGAGCTGGCTTAGACCCTCGAGAGCGTAATATTCGCACTGGATCGGTATCAGGACAGAGTCTGCTGCTGCAAGCGCATTGATGGTCAATAAACCGAGCGACGGCGGGCAGTCGATGATGATATAATCAAAATCCTGGGCCAGTGGAGCGAGCGCCTTTTTGAGGCGATATTCTCTGCCCATGATACCTACGAGCTCGACCTCAGCGCCGGTGAGGCTGAGCGTCGAAGGTAATAGCGAAAGATTGTCTATGCCGGTGCTTATTATTATGGGCTTAGGGTCGATCTCATCTATGACCAGATCATAGATGCTCGTCTTTATATTATGCTTATTTATGCCGAGTCCGCTGGTGGCATTGCCTTGAGGATCGATATCGATGAGGAGGGTGCGCTTGCTGGAGAAGGCGAGATAGGTGCTGAGATTGATAGCGGTGGTCGTCTTGCCGACACCGCCTTTTTGATTACATATGGCTATTATCTTTGCCATGAGGTTAAAATGTTTCACGTGAAACTACGGAAAAATGCGCTGAACTTTCTACAAGGTTACACTACATTTCTGGAAATGTCAAGCCTCGACAGCCGTATTTTTCATTATTGCCATCTGCTCGACAATAGTAAGCGTGGTATTCACTACCCAGTATAGGACCAGGCCCGAAGGCATATTGTAAAATATGAACCCGAACATGATCGGCATGATGATAAGCATCATCTTCTGTTGCTGTTGCTGCTCCTCGGTGACTGCGCCGCCCATCGTCTTTGAGGACATCTTCTGCTGGACCACCATGGCTGCAACCATGATGAGGGGGAGGATGTTGATGCTGTTTCCTACTATCGGCAGGGTGATCGGTATCCTGACAGCGTCCGGCGCAGAGAGGTCCTGGATCCATAGGAATTTCGTGCGCCATAGCTCAAACGACTTCATGAGCGCCTGGTATAGGGCTATGAATATCGGCATCTGCAGCAGCATGGGGAGACAGCCACTGAAAGGATTTATCTTGTATTTTTTGTAGAGCTCCATGATCTCTTTATTCAGCTTCTGCGGATTGTCCTTGTGGAGTTTCTTCAGTTTTTCCATCTGCGGATGGAGCGCCTGCATCTTCTGCATCGACTGAAAGCTCTTCAGTGTAAGAGGGAAGAGGATTATGTTGAGAAAGATCGATAGGAGTATTATGGCGATGCCCCAGCTGCGGATCAGCTTGTAAAAGATCCCCAGCACCATTATCAGCACTTTGCTTATCCCGCCGAAGAATCCGTAATTGACCGTCTCTTCGAAGTTGTAACCGAACTTTTTGAGGCTGGGTGTGTCGCTCGGCCCCATGTAGAGGATGAACCTGTTTTCGACTGATGCGCCGGGCTGTATCGCGATGGTATCGATATCCACCCCCGTGACCAGCTGCCCATTGCCGTTCTCGCTGTAAAACTGGCTCTTTGTCGCGGCCATCGGTTTCAGTATGAGTGAAAAATATTTATTCTTCAATGCTGTCCACTTGACGATACCGGGGTTTACTATGCGGCCGGCCTTTGGCCTTTTGAATCCGATGGTCTTGCCATCTATGCTGCAGGTCGCTTCGATAAATCTCTTGTCTTGGTCAGTGGGTTCGGTGACTCCGGCGCCGCCTATGATCCTGTAATTGAAGTCCTTGGGCGAGCCTGAGAGGTTCTTTACAAAAAGCTGTAACTCTATGCCGTACTTGGTGTTATGTAAAATATATCTCTTCGTTATCTCCCAATCCGCGGTCTTAAATGAGTATATTATAGAGTCTGCGGACCTGGCCATTGTATAGCCCGCCAGGCTAAGATTTGTTCCAATGCCTGTGCCGGAGATGTTCAATAGATAGTCGGGCTGGTTCTTTATCCTGACGATCTCCAGCGATTGGCCGAGGTTCTTCAGGCGTATCTCTTTGTCATTCAGCTGGACGTCTTTTATTGCGCCTCCTATATTGCTGAAGGTCAGGATATAACGGTCTGTCTCTACTACCGATTCTGTCTCCTCAACCGTAGGGATGGACTCTTTGGGCACCGCCAGATATGCCTCTTTTGGCTCTTGGGGCGCTGTTTGGGCGCTTTCAACGGGTGCGGATGGGGGAGGGGTCGGCTTTGCCGTAAAATGCTGAAATGCCACGATAATAAGGATCGATAGTGCTAGCGCTGATATGAGTCTTTTTTCCATAAGTTAGCCTATGCCACTGAGTCGTAGCCGCCTGCTGAAAATGGATGGCAGCGCAACAACCTCTTAGCGGCTTTTAGTCCTCCGACAAATAGACCGTGCTTTTCGATAGCCTCTATGGCGTACTCCGAACAGGACGGGTAGAACCTGCAACATTGTAACTTCATTCCTGACAAATACTTACGATATAATTTAATAGCCGAAACCGCGATCCTTTTTGGCCAATGTATCATGCCAGGAGCCCCGCATTTTTAATAAGCTTCAGGAGCGCTTCCTCGGCCTCGCGATATCCCATCCTTTCGGAGAGGTTGCGCTTTACTACTATCACCAGGTCGAAGGGCCTCTTTATCTCGCTCTTGTGGCGCCGGTAAACTTCGCGGAAGAGCCGGCGGGCCCTGTTGCGGTCCGACGCGCGTTTCGTGTTCCGGGAGCTTATCGAAAAGCCGAGCCTGCTGTGGGCCATGTTGTTCGGAACGTAGCATAAGACAAGGGGCCCGAGCTTGACGCTGAGCCCCTTCTTATAAACAACCCTGAAATCTTTCGACTTTAAGACGCGTTCCCGTTTCCGGAATTTTCCGTCGGGCTCGCGCGCCGCCGGGCCTTTTTCCATAGCTGGTCTTTGCCCTGGCGGGATCAAACCGTCAGCTTGTGGCGGCCCTTCTTCCGCCGCCTTGCCAGGACTTCCCTGCCCCAGCGGTCCTTCATCCTCTTCCTGAAACCGTGCGTCCTCTTTCTTTTTATATTCGACTTTGTTTTAAGATTATATTTCATTGCGCTCCCTTTCTATGGCGTCGTAGCCCCGACGAGTGGCCGTCGGAAAAATGGCGTGCCCTGATTATATCACAAAGTCTTTGCCAGTCAATAGTTTAATTTCTCAAATTTTTATTGAAATATGCTTATAGTTCTAATATAATAGCGAAACACCCCCGCCGTATCAGGCGGCCGGGGTGTTAGCAACTTGTGAATAACTTTTGAATTCGCGGTGAAGACCGCCTGCTATCCTGTGGATAACATTTATTCGCCTAAGCACCGAGTGGTTTGATGGCTGGCTGCGAAGGCGGACGAAGGCTTACGGATGACGGCAACGGATGTTCCTGTCTGGGCAAGGGCCCAGGAGATATTAAAAAAAGAGCTCGATAACGAACAGGCGTTCAACACCTGGTTCGGCCCCATCAAGTGCGCCTCCCTTTCGGCAGCTACGATCGTCCTCGAAGTGCCCAACAAGTTCTTCAAGAGCTGGATCGTGGACAGGTACATGGACGTACTCAGCTCTGCGGTGCAGAAGGCTTCCGGCACGAATCTCAAGATAGAGTTCGCTCTCGCCGAGGAGGACCATGCAGGGGGCTCACAGGCTGCGCAGCAGGAGGCTCCCAAGAAGAGCCCGAAGAAAGAGGGTAAGGGGTTCTGGCCTTTTGCGCGCCAGGCCTCCGACCAGGCCCGCGAGATAGGGCTCGAGAATAAATATACCTTCGACAATTTTGTGATCGGCCCGTCAAACCGTTTCGCGCACGCCGCCTCGCTCGCCGTCGCCGATTCTCCGGCAAAGGCGTATAACCCGCTCTTCATCTATGGCGGCACAGGGCTCGGGAAGACCCATCTCATGCACGCCATCGGGCAACACGCCCTGCAGAAGAGCCCGAAGGCAAAGGTGCTCTACATCTCGAGCGAGGATTTCACCAACCAGCTCATCAGCGCTATCCAGAACAGGGCCACCCTGAAGTTCAGGGAGAAGTACCGCAACGTCGACGTCCTCCTCATCGACGATGTCCATTTCATCGCCGGCAAGGATTCTACGCAGGAGGAGTTCTTCCATACGTTCAACGCCCTCTACGACGCGCACAAGCAGATCGTCGTTACGAGCGACCGGCCTCCCAAAGAGATACAGAAGCTCGAGGAGAGGCTCGTCTCGCGCTTCCTCTACGGCCTCGTGACCGACATCCAGCCGCCTGACTTTGAAACGAGGATCGCGATACTGAAGAAGAAGTGCGAGAAGGAGACGGTTATACTGCCCGAGGATGTATTTTACTTCCTGGCGGAGAAGATAAAGACGAATATACGCGAGCTCGAAGGCGCCCTCATACGGGTCGTCGCGTCCGCGAAGCTATTCGGCAAAGAGATTACTGTCGCGCTTGCCGAGGAGCTATTAAGGGACATGATCGTCGAAGGTGAAAAGAAGGTCTCGATAGACCTCATCCAGAAGAAGGTGAGTGAATATTTCGATATAAAGCTTTCGGATATGCGGGCCAAGAAGCGCTCGAAGGCGATCGCCTACCCGAGGCAGATAGCGATGTACCTCACCAGGCAGCTTACAGACTACTCGCTGCCTGAGATCGGCGACCAGTTCGGCGGCAGGGACCACACGACCGTGATGCATGCGTGCGATAAGATAGAAGGCGACCTTAAAGAGAAGGAAGGCCTCCGGGCGCTTATCGACAAGTTGACAAGTAATATCAAAAACTAGTGTGGGTGGTGTTGATAAACCCCACAACCTGTGTGGGATCATAGATCTTTGTAACAGACTGAAAGGTTTGTGGTTAACAGCTTATCCACTTATACACAACCATTACTACGACGCTTACTACAAAGATTAATATAATAAAAGAAGGGGGTTTGGGGATGAAGTTTGGCACGACTAAGGATGTTTTGTTAAAAGGTATACAGAGCGTACAGACGGCGATAAACACGAAATCGAGCCTGCCGATACTAGCCAATATTCTCATAGAAGCGACTGACGACAGCCTTGTGCTGACCACAACAGACCTTGATATAGGTATAGTGGCGGCCACACCGATAAAACCAAGCGTGGCGGGCGCCATCACCATACCGGCCAAAAAATTCTCCGACATAATAAAAGAGATGCCGGAGAACGAGACGGTGTCCATATCAGTAAAAAAGAACAACCTCGTCAATATCGACTGCGAAAAATCAAGCTTTAAGATAATGGGGCTGCCGAAAGAGGAGTTCCCGCAGCTGCCCGAATTTAAGGACAAAGACCTCATCACTCTGCAGCAAAAGAAGCTGAAGCAGATGCTGAGGATGACCAGTTTTGCTATAGGCCATGACGAGGTGCGGCAAACACTGAACGGCATACTCTTCGTCATAAAACCGTCGTACATAAAACTTGTCGCTACGGACGGGCGGTGCCTTGCGACCATAGAGGAGAAGATGCAGCTGCCAAAGACGCTCGAGCGCAAACTCATAGTCCCGACCAAAGCCATAGACGAGCTCGACAGGATACTGGGGGATGAGGGTGAGGTCAACATCTTCTTCGGCGACAACCAGATACTCTTCAAGACCAGCACAGTGAAGCTCGTATCGCGGCTGATAGAAGGAGAGTTCCCGCCTTACGATCGCGTCATCCCCGAAGAGGCCAAAGAGAAGGTCGTTGTTTCCAGGGAGGGCTTCCTGTCGGCCATAAAAAGAGTGGCTCTATTTACGAGCGCAGAGTCGATGTCCGTCAGGGTGGATTTGGCCCGCGACAAAGTGGTGCTGTCAAAAAGCACGCCGTACCTCGGTGAGGCGCGCGTGGAGCTTGAAGCCGAATATAAAGGCAAAGAGATCTCGGTCGGGTTCAACCCGGGTCACATAATCAACTTACTTAAAAATGTGGACCAGGAGAAGGTGGCCTTCGAGATTACGGATCCGGAAAAACCGTGCGCCGTGAGGATAGGCAGCGAGTATGTATATGTCGTCTCTCCCATGCGCCTCTCCTGACCCGGGCGGCCAGGAAGAGAAGCCTCTTACAGATATTGTAAAGAAGGTCATAAAAGGCCTTGGCGGGCAAGCCCGGCCCACCGAAGAGGAGATACGACTCGCATGGCAGGAGGCTGTAGGCGATGAGGCCGCCAAACACTCGCGGCCGGTGTCGTTCAAAAAAGCGAGCATCTTCGTCAACGTCGACCGGTCGAGCTGGTTGTATGAGCTGACGACGAGGAAGAAGCAGATCCTGGAGAAACTAGAAGCGCGGCTTAAAGGAAAGATGTTCAAAGATATAAGGTTCAGGATAGGCGAGATCACTGCCGCCTGCCCGGGGGCGGGCGAAACCAAAAAAGAGCAAGGGACATAGTGAAGAAGCCAAAAGCGAAGGCGGAGGGCACGAAACCCTCCCAGGATAAAGATAAGGCGACGGCCGTAAAGAAGTACGACGCGACTACAATACAGGTCCTCGAGGGCGTTGACGCTGTCAGGAAGCGGCCGGCGATGTATATCGGCGACACGACGCAGCGCGGCCTCCACCACCTCGTCTACGAAGTCGTAGACAACTCCATCGACGAATGCATGGGCGGCTACGCGTCGCAGATCGACGTCATCGTCCACGCCGACAACTCTGTCTCGGTGCTGGATGACGGCCGCGGCATACCCGTCGACATCCACAAAGGCGAGGGCAAGCCTGCCGTTGAGGTCGTCCTCACGACACTTCACGCGGGCGGCAAGTTCGACCATCGCGTCTATAAGGTCGCCGGCGGGCTGCACGGCGTAGGCGTATCGTGCGTCAACGCGCTCTCCGAGTGGCTCGAGGTCGAGGTGAAGCGCGAAGGCAAGATGTACCACATCGAGTTTAAGCGCGGCAGGACCTCCTCAAAACTCAAGATGATAGGGAGCTCCAAGGCCGCCGGCACGCGCGTCACCTTCAGGGCTGACGAGGAGATCTTCGGCAAGGGCAAGATCGCCTACTCGTTCGATACGCTCGCCAACCGCCTGAGAGAGCTCGCCTTCCTTAATAAAAATGTGCGCATCACACTGAAGGACGAGCGCGCCAAGGACAAGTTCGCCGAGTTCCAGTTTGCCGGCGGCGTCGTCTCGTTCGTCGAATTTTTGAATAAAAACAAGAATGTCCTCCACAAGAAGGTCATATCCTTCGCCAAGGAGAAAGACCAGGTTCAGGCTGAGATCGCGATCCAGTACAACGACGGCTACGGCGAGAATATATTCTCTTTTGCAAACAACATCAACACCACGGAGGGCGGCACGCATCTGACCGGCTTCAAATCCGCGCTCACGAGGACGATCAACCAATATTGCAAGTCGAAAAACCTTTTGAAAGAGAGCGACCCGGCGATGTCAGGCGACGACGTGAGGGAGGGGCTGACCGCCGTCATCAGCGTGAAGGTGCCGAACCCGCAGTTCGAAGGGCAGACGAAGACGAAACTCGGCAATTCCGAGATCGAAGGCATCGTCGAGTCGATCGTGAACGACGCGCTCACCGCTTTCATCGAGGAGAACCCGTCGGTCGCCAACAAAATAGTCGAGAAGGCAGTGCTGGCCGCAAGGGCGCGCGAGGCGGCGAGAAAAGCGCGGGAGCTGACGAGACGCAAGGGCGCCCTCGAAGGTGCCGGCCTCCCGGGGAAGCTCGCCGACTGCCAGGAGACTGACGCGGTCGTATGCGAGCTCTACCTGGTCGAGGGAGATTCCGCCGGAGGATCGGCAAAACAGGGACGCGACAGGCGCTTTCAGGCGATCCTGCCGCTTAAAGGCAAGATCCTTAACGTAGAGAAGGCGCGGCTCGACAAGATACTCTCGAACGAGGAGATCAGGACGATCATCACGGCGATAGGCACCGGCATAGGCGAGGAGTTCGGCCTTGACCGGCTCCGTTATCATAAACTCATAATCATGTGCGATGCTGACGTGGATGGCTCGCACATACGGACGCTCCTCCTCACCTTCCTTTACAGGCAGATGCACGCTCTCATAGAGAAGGGGCATATCTATATCGCCCAGCCGCCGCTCTATAAGATAAAGAGGGGCAAGCGGGAAGAATATATCCAGACAGAAGACCATATGAATAACCTGCTTCTGGAGCTCGGATCCGAGGGGCACACCCTGACAAGGCTCAAAGACAAGAAGGAGTTTACCGATAAGCAGCTCAAGGCGATCCTCGACACGCTTGTTGACCTGGGCGGCCTTTCCAATGCAGTAGAGCGTCGTGGAGTGAATTTCCCAAAATACATAGGTTTTAGACATAAGAAGACCAAAAAACTGCCACTTTACCTCATAAAAGTGGAGGGAGTGGACCATTTTTTATATAATGATGATGAGCTGTCCAGATATATAGAAACAGAAGAACCGGCCCCAAAGGAAGAGGAGAAGGGCCCAAAGGACAAGGACCAGAAGGCCAAGAACGGGAAGACGTCCGAAAAATCTAAACAACCCGCAAAGGAAGAGCCCCAGGAGAAGGTAAGGGCGCCCAGGTATATAGAGTTTTACGAGGCCAGGGAGATAGAGAAGATAATCGACCGCATAGAGAAGCTCGGCGTGGATATAGAGGATTACGACACAGAAGAGGCCGAAGAGCTGGATAAGAAGGCCAGAAAGGCCGAGCCGAAACCCAAGTATCTCGTAAGGGTCGAAAAAGAGAAACACAATTTCCTGAGCCTTAAAGAGATCTTGAAGTTTGTGATGAACTCCGGCAAAGAGGGCATGAGCATACAGAGGTACAAGGGCCTCGGAGAGATGAACCCGCACCAGCTCTGGGAGACGACGATGGACCCGGAGAAGCGCACGCTCCTGAAGGTTACCATGGAGGACGCCGTAGAGGCAGAGTCGATGTTCACGACGCTTATGGGCGATCAGGTCGAGCCGCGCAGGGAGTTCATCGAGAAGCACGCGCACGAAGTGAAGGTATTGGATATATAGAGGGGAAGCATGTACGCACAGAACGAAAAAGTACTTCCGAGATGCATAGAAGAGGAGATGAAAGACTCCTACATCAATTACGCGATGAGCGTAATAGTCGGAAGAGCGCTGCCGGATATACGCGACGGGTTGAAACCCGCCCACCGCAGGATCCTTTACGCGATGATGGACCTGGGGCTGGAGCATAACAAGCCCTACAAGAAATCGGCGAGGATCGTCGGCGAGTGTTTTGTTAAAGATACGCTCGTAGCCACAAGCCAGGGGCTCATCCCAATACAGGAGATAGGGCGCGGCGACATGGTCTATACCCAAAAAGGACGGAGAAGGGTCACCGCACTTTACGAGATGCCCCCGAAGACGCTTTTACGGATAGCGCTTGAGAACGGCACGTCCAACACTGTTACCAAATCTCAAAAATTGAAAGTCCTGACCAGCGGCCTGGAATTCAGCTGGAAAGAGGCAAAGGATATCACCAAAGAAGATTATATCGTTATCAAAGCCGCTTACCCGGAGAGCCGGGAGAAAGTTTTTGTAGGGAATTTCAGAGACAGGGCCGTTTATCTGAACGAGAATATCGCCTATGCCCTCGGCCTTCTTTTGTCCGACGGATGGATAGAAAAGGCTACCAACAGGCTCTTCTTCTATTCCGCGTCCAAAGAAGTTATACAAAGGATCTGCCGGATCTTTGATGAAGAGTTCGGATACGAACCGGCTATCGAAACCAAACCCTATGATTATAGAACGAAAGACGGCATTATCGCCAGGATGGGATACCAGGCGCGGATCAACAGGAAAGAGATTAACGACTTTATGGCAAAAGCGTTTCATTTAGAAGGCGCCGTCGCTCTAACCAAAAAAATCCCGCCCCAGATATTCCGCTCTCCCTCCCCGGCGATATGGGCATTCGTTTCGGGATTGGTCGACGGCGACGGCAGCATTCATAACAGCAGAAACGTCATTCATTACGGCTCGATCTCTGAGGAGCTGATAAACGGCTTACAGATTATTTTGCAGCATCAAAATGTCCTGGGAACCAGATACGAAGAGGACCACAGGAGAGGCGGGACGGTGAACGGCAAGACGATAACCGCCAGGAACAAATTCTATAGCCTGGAGTTTAGAGGGCCTTCGGCCCACTTATTGGCCTCCTATTTATCGGTCGCCGACAATACCAAGCGCGAAAAGATAATGACCATGCTTACGAGAGAACAAAGAGAGCCATGGTCGAGCCTGGACGCCGTTCCTTATGCCGGGGAAACCATATTTGAAGAGTTGAGCAGATTATCCATAGGCGGTGGATGGTATCTTGACAAAGACGGCGGAAAATTCAGAGCAGGCATAAAATACAGAAGCGGATGCAAGATAAGATATTCGGCTGACCTGCGGGAGAAGCCCCTGACGACGTCACAGATGGTGGAATGGGGGATCTTGGAGAAGCTGAGGAGGGCAGGATCCCCGCTCTGCGATTTTATAGACGAGGTGATAAACAACCGCGTACATTTTGTCAGGGTAGAATCCGTGGAAGACGCCGCGGCCGAAAAGACCTACGACATCCAGGTGGAGGGTGAGCACGAATTTATCGCCAACGGGATGGTCTCGCACAACTGCCTTGGAAAATACCACCCGCACGGTGATGTCGCCGTTTACGATACGCTCGTCCGGATGGCGCAGGACTTCTCGCTTCGCTACCCGCTCATCGACGGTCAGGGAAATTTCGGTTCGATCGACGGAGACTCACCCGCCGCCATGAGATACACCGAGGCGCGGCTGGCCCATATCACCGATTGGATGCTTCTCGACATCGAAAAAAATACCGTAGATTTTGTGTCGAACTTCGACGGGTCGCTCAAAGAGCCGTCGGTGCTGCCGGCGTGCCTGCCGAACCTTCTGGTGAACGGCTCGAGCGGCATCGCGGTCGGCATGGCGACGAACATCCCGCCGCACAATCTGAAAGAGGTGGCGGAGGCGGTCATCCACGTCATTGAAACCCCGGACTGTGAGCCGAAAGACCTCATAAAGAAGATCAAGGGGCCCGACTTCCCGACCGGAGGCATCATACGCGGCCTGGGGGGCATCAGGAGCGCCTATACTACGGGAAGGGGCCTGATCAAAATACACGCGAGGGCCTTTATCGAGGAGCAGAAGAACGGCAAAGAGGCGATCGTCATCAAAGAGATCCCCTACATGGTGAACAAGACCAACCTCATCGAGTCGATCGCCGACCTGATCCAGGAGAAAAAGATCGAAGGTATCACCGCCCTGAGAGACGAATCGGACAAGGACGGCATGAGGATCGTCATAGAGCTCAGGCGCGGCACCATCGCGAGGGTGGTCCTGAATCAGCTCTACAAGCACACCCAGATGCAGGTGACGTTCGGTGTCATCATGCTGGCGCTCGTCAACGGCAGGCCCAAGGTTTTAAACCTGAAAGAGATGCTGACTGAGTTCATCAGCCACCGCAAAGAGGTCATCATGCGCCGGACGCAGTTCGACCTCGACAAGGCGCTCGACCGCGCTCACATCCTCGAGGGGCTGAAGATCGCCCTTAAGAATCTCGACAAGATCATCAAGATCATAAGAGAGTCGAAGGACCCGGGCGAGGCCAAAGAAGAGCTGATGAAGCGTTTCGGGCTCTCGGACAGGCAGGCGCAGGCCATCCTCGAGATGCAGCTGCAGCGCCTGACGGGCCTGGAGCGCGACAAGATCGAAAAGGAGTACCTCGAGCTCATAAAAAAGATAGAATACTACCGCTCGATACTTGCCAGCGAAAAGAAGGTCCTCGAGATCATTAAGGAAGAGACCAAAGGGCTCGCCGCGAAGTTCGGCGACGAGCGCCGCACCGAGATAGCGCCGGAGGCGGAGGAGCTTGAGATAGAGGACTTTATCGCCGAAGAGGACGTCGTCATCACTATGAGCCACGGAGGTTACATAAAGCGGCTGCCGGTCTCGAGCTACCGCAAGCAGCGCCGCGGCGGCAAGGGCGTGACGGGCGCGGAGATGAAAGAGGAGGATTTCGTGGTGCACCTCTTCATCGCCTCGACGCACGACTGCATACTATTCTTCACCGACAAGGGCGTGGCCCATTGGCTGAAGGTCCACGAGATACCCGAAGCGGGCAGGGCCTCAAAAGGCAAGGCGATCATAAACCTCCTGGCGCTCGCCAGCGGGGAGAAGATCAGCGCCTTTGTGCCTGTGAGGGAGTTCAAGGAGGGGCAGTATCTCGTGATGGCCACGAAGAACGGCCTTATCAAAAAGACGGCGCTTACAGCCTATTCCAACCCGCGCAAAGGCGGCATCATAGGCATGGGACTGGAAAAGGACGACGCGCTGATCGGGGTCAAGCTCACCAACGGTGACGACGAACTGCTCATCGCGACCAGGGGAGGCAAGGCCATCCGGTTCAAAGAGACTCAGGTGCGCGATATGGGGCGCGGCGCCAAGGGCGTTAAGGGCATAGGGCTCGCCAAAAAAGACCTGGTGATCGCCATGGAGGTCGTAAGGCCGGACCAGACGGTGCTTACCGTCACAGGCCAGGGGTTCGGGAAACGGACGCCATTCAAAGAATACCGTTTGCAATCGCGCGGTGGCAAAGGCATCATAAATATCAAGGTGACCGACAAGAACGGCGAGGCGCTGGGCCTGAAGAGCGTCTCGGACAAGGACGAGATCATGCTCATCACCGAGAAAGGCATGATAGTCCGCTCGCCGGTGAAGGACATACGCGCGACAGGCCGTTCCACGCAGGGTGTGCGCCTCATGAAGCTCGACAAGGGCGACATGGTGGCATCAATGGCGAAGATAGTGCCCGAGGAGAAAGAGGAAGATGAGATAGCCGCGGCCGCGCCTGCGGTTACGGAAGAGGCACCCAAGCCAAAACCGCCGGTAAAGGAAGAGGCGAAAGAGCCTGCCGCAAAACCGGAGCCGAAGAAAGAAGCCGCAAAAGAGGCGCCGGCAAAGGCGGCAACGAAGAGGGTAAAGCGGAAGTAGCACGTCCCCATCGTCTAGTCTGGTCTAGGACATCAGATTTTCATTCTGATGACCCCGGTTCAAATCCGGGTGGGGACGCCAATTTCGCCCGAGCATCAAAATCCGGCAGTCTCCGCGAGGGGGTTGCCTTTTTCTTAGAAGGTAAGCGGAGATAAAAAATGACCGCAGTGCGGATGACCAGGCTCCTCGGGATATCAGGGCTTTATTTATATATCTGCAAGCGCCTGAAGAAGGTCTCCCTGCCGATAGTGATCCCGATATTCGGCAGAGTCCGGACACATCACGAGATAAGGAACATCTTTGATAACTTCGGAACGGGGCAGCTGCGAAACGAAACGGTGGAACGGTATCTCTCGAAGAAAGAGGCGCCGTGTGTGATCGATTGCGGGGTGAATGTCGGCGTGACGGTGAGATGGTGGTTCCATCTTAACAGCCAGGCCAGGGTCTTCGGGATCGATATGCTGGAAGAAGCGCAGGAGTTCACCGTAGAGGCTTTGAGGTTGGCAAATGTAGATAAGGGAAGATACAGGCCCGTCACAGCCGCCATATGGTCAGAGAGCGGGAAAGAGTTCGCGGTCGGAGTGAGCGACCCGCTTTACGGCGATTACGGCTTTTACCGTAAAGACAAGGAAGAGACCGAAAGAACCGTCACCACAAAAACGCTCGACGCCATAGCCGCTTCCGAGCATATCGGCAAAGTGGACCTCCTGAAGATCGATCTGGAGGGCGCGGCAGCGGATGCCCTTAAGGGCGCGACAGAGCTGCTGAAAAGAACACGCTATGTTGTTTTCGAGATCCACGACGTCCACAACAGGGAAGAGCGCGCTCTGGCGAGCAGGATATTGACAGATAGTGGCCTCGTATTAAGAAGCACAAATGGCAGGCAGCTTTGGTGGGGAAAGGCCGCATAGAGAGGGCTCTTCTTCCTGTGGCGCTTGCTGAAAACGGACGCATAACTACGGGTTTTGTGCTATGATAGGATATATGAGAAAGGTGTTGTGGCCGCCTCTTTTGGGCATGACGCTACTCGCGGCGCTTCCCGGATGCCGTTAAAGGCCGCGCCTGGCACAAGACCCCTCCCGAATGGGAAAAAGCTGTAGTAAAAGAGGAGTGACGCGGTGGCAAAGATGAAAAGGCTCCAGGCGCTCATGCTCCTGTCAATAGGCATCGCCATTTCGGCGTATTCGCTCCTGGCGATCAACAGCCTCAGGAGTTCGGCACGCGCTGTATTGATGATGGGTTCTGTGATGCAGCCGGGAAGCGTCGTTTCCGATCGTAACATAGCGACGGCGTTCCTGCTATTTCTTCTTGCTGTAGGCGTTGCGCTTATGATCATATCGATAAGAAAGATGATAGGATTACGTAAGGAATAAAAGGAGGCCATGTGAAACACGTCTTCAATATCAGATCGATCACGGTGATATGCGTCCTCTCTTTTGCGGTAGCACTGTCAGGGTGCGCGACGTTGCGCCATCCCGTACCGCAGGACCTGGTCTTGAAAGCCCAGATCGGCAAGATGGACGATATCAGAGTCTTTGTCGGCGAGACGGGCACAGCATTACAGGAGAGCCTGCTGGAGTCGATCAAGCAGGAAGCCCCGGAAGATTTCCCGGCAGGGCCGGACGGCGTAAAACACTACTCATTACTTGCAATATCCGGCGGTGGTGCATACGGCGCATATGGTGCCGGGCTGTTGAAGGGCTGGTCGGAAGAAGGCTCCCGGCCGGTCTTCAAGGTCGTCACAGGCGTCTCTACCGGAGCGATAATCGCGCCTTTCGCTTTCCTAGGTAAAGAGCACGACGACCACCTGGAAAAAATATATACAACTATGTCGACAAAAGACGTAATGTCATCCAAGGGCCCTCTCGGGGTGCTCTTCGGGGATTCGTTGGCCAGCAACAAGCCGCTTGCCAAAACGATAGCCTGTTTTGCGGACGCTAAGTTCCTGGAAAAGATAGCCGCCGAACACAGGCGCGGCCGCAGGCTCCTCGTCGGCACCTGCAATATTGAAGCCCAGAAGCTTGTCGTATGGGACATGGGAGCCATCGCCTGCAGAGGAGACGTCGAGCTCTTCCGAAAAGTAATCCTCGCCTCGGCAGCGATCCCGGTCATCTTTTCTCCCTCGATCTTCCATGTGGAGGCCGACGGCAGGTCGTACGACGAGATGCATACCGACGGCGGCACCCTGACGCAGGTATTCACGACCTATAAGCTCCTGCAGGGCATGGCGGGAGCGGCCAAGAGCATGGGCATCGACCCGGCAAAACTGAAAGGGAAGATGTATCTGATACGGAACGGTTCCATGGCGCCGCGGTATAGAGAGGTCAAGGACGACCTCGCGTCGCTTGCGAACAGGTGTTTTGATACGATCATCGACTCGCAGGGAGTAGGCGACGTCTACAGGATATATGTTTTCACGAAACAGAGAGGCACCGATTTTAATCTTGCATACATCCCACCGGACTTTGTGGATGAGTCGAAAGAGATGTTCGATCCAATGGCAATGAGAAAACTATTCGACAGGGGGTATCAGGACGCCGTCAAAGGCTATAAATGGCACAAGGAACCGCCGGGCCTGGAGGCCGGCCAGGAAGAAGTCGGGGACTAAAAGGTAGGCCTGCACATTTCTCTTGAAATGTGCGGCCATCCCGCGCCATTGGCGCGGGAAGAGAGAGGGAGGATGCATGATAAAAAGAGCTTTTGTTTTATTTGCCGCAGCCAGCCTTGTAATGTGCGGCGTAGCGCTTGCAGGGCCCATGGATAACGCAAATGAGTTCGTCGAAAAGGCGGTGGAAGAGGCCCAGGAGAGGAACAACCCGCCCGTCGATCAATCCGACGAAAGCGCTCCGATAAGCTGGGCAGGCGATGCTTCGGGCACAGACGCTGCGGTTAACACAGGCGCCACCGACACCGCTTCAAACAACCAGTAAACCGTTAAGGAGGCCCCATGAAAACGGCGGCGTATATACTGGTACTTGTTTTCGGCTTGGCGATCTGCGGAGTTCTCCAGGCAGGCCCTATCGATAACGCCCGGCAGTTCCAGGAGAAGGCGGCCAGATCGACAATGAGCGACAGATCGACCACTTCATTAAAGAAGTCCAAAGCAGTGCTCATCGACACAAAGGGCTCTTCGATCGTCAGCCCGCCGGCCAGCACCAAGAAGAGCGTTGAAGACGAGACGAGTAAGGATGCCTCGGACGAGACGGCCGGCACAACACAGTCAGACACGCAGCAGTATCGTTAATTGATAAGCAGACACAGATAAGTCGAGAGCCCCCGGCCAATACCGCCGGGGGCTTTTATCGAAATTAGAGAACGAAGTATCCGCAAAAGGCCGATAGGCGCGATGAAGACGATAAAGATTATTTTTACGTTCTTCCTGTGTTTGGGCCTCTTCTCGCATGAAGTCAGGGCGGAAGAAGGGGTCTCGTGGAAGGGCTGCGTGAAAGAGGCAAAAGCGAACCATCCTGACCTGAGGTCTGCGGAGGCAAAAGTGAAGCAGGCAAGGGCTGCGAAGGAGATCGCCAGAAGCGCCGCCGTCCCTCAAATAACGGGTAACGCGAGCGAGGTCACCTCAAAAGGCGCCACGTTCGGTACTGCAGGCGGGACCGGGCCGAGCGACATACAGACAGGCTCGAGGAAGCGGCAGACCACCACATTCGATTACAGCGTAACGGGGCAGCAGCTCCTCTTCGACGGGTTCAAGACCGCCTATGACCTATCTAGCGCGGAGAGGAACATAAGGTCGTCGCGTTATAATTACGACGTGACCTCTTCTAGTATCAGGTTGAGGCTGAGGACGGCATACGCCAACCTTTTGATCGCCCAGGAACTGTTGAAGGTATCGGAAGAGATCGAGGCCCGCCGGAGTCAGAACCTGGAGCTCGTCAGGCTGAGGTATGAGGGCGGCAGGGAGCACAAGGGGTCGCTCATGACATCAGAAGCGGATCTTGCGCAGGCGATATTTGACGTAAGCCAGGCGAGAAGGAGCATCTCGGTCGCCCAGCGGCAGCTTACAAAGGAACTGGGGCGCAGGCATTTCGTTCCGATGGCGGCCGAAGGCGGCCTTGAAGTCAAAGAAGAGGACCGCAACATGCCGGATTTTGAAAATTTGTGCGAGCATAACCCGTTCCTGCAGCAGCTTATAGCCCAGAAGGAGGCCGCGAAATTCGGAGTGAGTTCCGCCAAGGCGCAGTTCTTCCCTCAGGTTTTTGCAAGCGGCACGCTGGGGAATACCAACGTGGACGCTTTCCCCGACAAGAACGAGTGGTCGTTCGGGACGAATCTGACGCTTCCGATCTTTGACGGCGGCAACACTATAGCGACTGTTTCAAAGGCGAAGGCCGCCCTCGGCCAGGCCGAGGCCGATGAGCGGAGCGGCCGCGATGGGGTCATATACACGCTGTCCGATACCTGGACAAAGCTGCAGGATGCCATCGGGAAGGTGGGCGTGGCGCAGAAATCCCTCGACGCCGCCCGGGAACGCGCGAAGATATCCGAAGCGCAGTATTCGATAGGGCTTTTGATATATGATAACTGGATAATCATAGAAAATAATCTTGTGACGGCAAAGAGGAACTATCTATCCACGGAGCGGGATGCGTTGATCGCGGAAGCGAATTGGATACAGGCAAAAGGAGAGACCCTTGACTATGACCAAGAATGACCGGCAGAAGATATGTCTCGGCATATTTATAGTTTTGGTAGTAGTGATGACGATTGCGAGGTGCTCCCACAAACCGTCCAAAGAGACTACCAGAGAAATAAAACCCGTTGTCGGCACCATCCAGACCACCATCACATCCACCGCGACCGTCCAGCCGCAGAACAGGCTGGAGATAAAGCCGCCCATTAACGGACGTATTGATGCGATACTGGTCAAGGAAGGCGAGCTGGTAAAGGCGGGCCAGACGCTGGTCTGGATGAGCTCTACCGACAGGGCCGCGCTTTTGGACGCCGCAAGGGCTCGCGGGCCTGAGGCGATGAAGTACTGGGAGGATGTCTATAAAGCGACGCCGCTCATATCGCCCATCGACGGCGAGGTCATCGTCAGCCAGGATGAGCCGGGACAGATCGTCACCTCAGCGGAAGCGGTGGTCGTCCTGTCGGACCGCCTCATCGTGCAGGCCCAGGTCGACGAGACCGATATCGGAGGGATCCGTATCGGACAGGACGTAACGATAAGCCTTGACGCGTATCCTCAGATAATAGTAAAGGGCAGGGTCGACCATATATATTACGAATCGAAGATAGTGAATAACGTCACTATCTATCAGGTCGATATCGTCCCGGATACCGTTCCCCAGGCATTCCGCTCCGGGATGACAGCCACCGTCAATATCGCTGAAAAGACGAAAGAAGAAGTGCTGATCATACCTCTGGAAGCGGTGAAGCGGACGAAGGACGGAGCTCATGTCCTTGTGAAAGCCGGGTTGGGGAAGAAACCGGCGGAACGGAAGGTCGAGCTCGGGCTCGCCGACGAAAAGAACGTGGAAGTGCTGTCCGGGATATCGGAGACCGACAGGATAATCGTCACCAGCCAAAAGTATACGCCGTCGACCGAAGTAAAGGGCGGGACCAATCCTCTCATGCCTTTCAGAAGGCGAAGCACGAAGTGAGCGGCCAGAGGTTTGCGGGAAGATGATAGAACTTAAAAATTTAACCAAGACTTACAAGGCCGGCAAGATCGGCGTGGCGGCCCTGCAGGGCGTGTCGCTGGAGGTCAAGGCAGGAGAGTTCGTTGCCATAATGGGCCCGTCGGGCTCCGGCAAGTCGACGCTTCTCCACCTGATCGGTTTTCTGGACAGGCCTGATTCCGGCCAATACTCTTTGGCCGGCAAGGATGTCACGAAGCTGACAGATGATCAATTGGCCATCCTGAGGAACCACGTCATAGGATTCGTCTTTCAGCAATTTCATCTGCTGCCAAGGATAACCGCGATAGAGAACATAGGGCTGCCCCTCGTCTATGCCGGGAAACGCGGTCTTTCGGAAATTGCCCTTGAGAAGATAAAGGATGTGGGGCTTTTCCAGAGAATGACTCACCGGCCCAACGAGCTTTCCGGCGGCGAACAGCAGCGCGTGGCCATCGCGCGTTCTTTAGTCAACGACCCGCCCCTCATTCTCGCCGACGAGCCCACCGGCAATCTGGATTCGAAGAGCCAGGCAGAGATAATGACCATCCTCGAGGGGCTCAACAAAAAGGGCAAGACGATCGTTATGGTCACCCACGAAGAGGAGGTGGCCGGGCACGCGAGGAGGATCATCAGAATGCGCGACGGCAAGATCGTCTCCGACGAAACCAAAGGCAGGGCGCAGGCTGTCGAGTCCGATCAGGGCGCTCTGTCGGTAGATAAGATATTGTCGGGGGAAATCGCCGGCATGAAACGGGCAGAGATGGCCGACCACCTCAGGCAGGCCTTCTGGTCGATCGTCTCGCACAAGATGCGCTCGGCCTTATCCATGCTGGGCATACTCATCGGCGTCGCCGCTGTCATCGCGATGCTGGCTCTCGGCGCCGGCGCCAAGGAATCCATTACACAGACCCTGGCCTCGCTCGGCTCGAACCTCCTCATGGTAAGGGCCGGATCGCAGAAGGTGCACGGCGTCGCGCTGGAGGCAGGGGCGGTGACGCGCTTCACCTTCCAGGACTTCGACGCGATAGGGAAACTTCCCAATGTAAAGAGAGCTTCTCCGACCGTCACTGGCAAGGCGCAGGCCGTCTACATGAACAAGAACTGGAACACGCAGGTCCAGGGGACGGGCGTCAATTACGCCCAGATGCGCGCCGCAGTACCTCCGACAGGCAGGTTCTTCACCGAGGACGAAGCGCGGTCCCGCAAGAGAGTGGTCATTATCGGAGCGACCGTTGCGCGGGAGCTCTTCGGGGCCGAGAACCCGATCGACGCTGTGATGAAGATAAACAGGATAAATTTCCAGGTGATAGGTATCCTGCCGACAAAGGGCGCCAGCATGTGGCACGACCAGGACGATCTGGTGGTCATCCCTGTTACTACGGCCATGTACCGTGTCCTGGGAAAAGATTATATAGATTCGATAGACGTGGAGGTTAGCGATCCCTCGGCGATGGAGGAGGTCCAGAAGGCCATCACCGGCGTGATCATAAAACGCCACCGCCTTAACAAGGAGAGCGAGGATTCCTTCGAGATCCGTAACATGGCCGATATACAACAGACGCTGACAGCCACAACAAAGACGATGTCGATGCTGCTGGGCACAATAGCCGCCATATCGCTCCTCGTCGGCGGCATAGGTATCATGAACATCATGCTCGTCTCAGTTACGGAAAGGACGAGGGAGATAGGCCTGAGAAAAGCGCTCGGAGCTCGCCAATCGGATATAATGGTCCAGTTTCTCATAGAGTCGGTGGTCATGACATTCACCGGCGGTGTGGCCGGAGTTCTCTTCGGAGCGGCGATCGCTTTTCTCATGGCGCTCATCGCAGGGTGGACGATAAAGGTCTCCATGTTCTCTATCCTGCTCGCGACCGGCTTCTCCATAGCCATCGGCATGATATTCGGCCTCTGGCCGGCGAGGCAGGCGTCCAGGCTGGACCCGATCGAAGCGCTCAGGTATGAATGAGCCGGGCCTGCTTTCGCAGAAAATGCTTGTCGATTTCGTCGTGAAGGTGTATAATTAATTTCAATGATAGTCATAACCAAAAGGAGGGATGACTATGAGGAAGATGGTAGCATTGGTATTAGTATTAGCGGTGGCAGCGGTATTTGCTGTCCCGGCATTCGCGGGAACATGCTCGAGCTGTGTAAAGCCAGGGTGCGTTAAGTGCCCCGCGTGCGCGCAGCCATGCCCGCAGGCGAAGCCGTGCCCGACGTGCGGACAGCCGTGCAACATACTGCAGTCAACGGCGAACGTGATCACCAGCATGGAAGCACCGTGCCTGTGCCCGAAGTGCAGCACGCCGTGCCCGAAGTGCACTAAGTAATCGCACTGCTTAACGAGCATATTTTCAAAAAAGGCGCTACTCCTCCCAGGAGCGGCGCCTTTTAATTTCGGCCACATATATCCTGATAGCCTATAAAAATTTTAATGTAAAAATGACCGTTCTGCGTGGTAAAATAATGTACAGAACGAAAGGTTTTTAGAATATGTGCGGCATAATCGGATATACAGGCGCAAGGTCGGTCCAGGAAGTGCTGCTCAAGGGCTTGAGCCGCCTCGAATACAGGGGCTACGACTCGGCCGGGGTCGCCATCCTTAACGACCGTAAGATGAGGGTGGTGAAGCGGCAGGGGAAGCTGAAGGTCCTTATGCAGGAACTGGAGGCTAGCCCCATCAACGGGTGCGTCGGGATAGGCCATACCCGCTGGGCGACCCACGGTGTTCCGAACGACACGAACGCCCATCCTCATACCGACTGTACCGGCAGGATCGCCATAGTCCACAACGGCATCATAGAGAACTATCTCGAGCTCAAGAAGGGCTTGAAGCGGCGCGGCCACAAGTTCACCTCCGACACAGACACTGAGACGATATCGCACCTCATCGAAGAATTTTATAAGGGCGACCTTGAGAAGGCGGTACAAAGGGCGGTAAAGATGCTGAAGGGCTCTTACGCCATCGTCGCCATGCACGAGGGCGAGCCGGCGAGGCTCGTAGGCGCGCGATATGACTCGCCTCTCGTAGTCGGGCTCGGCAAAGGCGAGAACTTCCTGGCGAGCGATGTCCCCGCAGTGCTCGATTACACCAGCGAAGTCCTGTACCTAGACAACCACGATATCGTCACCATGACCAAAGATAAGGTCTCCGTCAAGGACCGTTCCGGCCGGATCATACAGAGGAAGCCGTCAAAGATAAGATGGGACATAAGCCAGGCCGAGAAGGCCGGCTATAAGCACTTCATGCTCAAGGAGATCTTCGAGCAGGGCGACGTGGTGCAGAAGATACTGGACGAGCGGCTGAGTAACGGGAAGGTCGTCTTTGACGAGCTTGCAATAAAAGATGCATACCTCAAACGCTGCAGGAACGTGACCATCGTGGCTTGCGGGACCGCCTACCACGCAGGGCTTGCCGGCAAATACATGCTCGAGGAATATGCAAAGATCCCCTGTAGCGTCGATACCTCGAGCGAGTTCAGATACCGCTCACCAGTCGTCGGAAAAGATACGCTTGTTATCATTGTCTCGCAGTCGGGGGAGACTGCCGACAGCCTGGCGGCGCTCCGCGAGGCAAGGTCGCACGGCTGCAAGGTGCTCGGCATATGTAACGTCCTGGGCAGTTCGATCGCCAGGGAATCCCACGGCGTCATTTATACCCATGCCGGCCCGGAGATAGCGGTCGCGTCGACCAAGGCGTACACGGCGCAGCTCGCCATATTCTACCTTCTGACGCTCCACATGGCGCGCATCCGGAAGACGATAGGCGGGCCAGCGCTCAAAGGCCTCATCAGGGATCTCAGAAAGGCGCCGGGCCTCATGAGCGAACTCCTCGCAGAGTACAAGTCCGACTATAACTCTATCGCGGCATACGCGCAGGAGTTCAAAAAGTATTACCACGAAAAACACAATAAATCCTATTTTCTCTATCTCGCGAGGAATATAAACTATCCCAACGCGCTCGAAGGCGCGCTCAAGCTGAAAGAGATATCGTACATAAGCGCCGAGGGGTATCCTGCCGGCGAGATGAAACATGGCCCGATAGCGCTCATCGACGAGAACCCCTGGGTCGTTTGCATCGCAACTAAGTCGAAGACATATGCAAAGATGCTCTCCAACATACAGGAGATAAAGGCGCGGGGCGGCATCGTCATAGCGGTCGTGACAGAGGGTGACAGGGAGATACTCCACCACAACGTCAACTACCTGATCGAGGTGCCGTCGATCGCGGAACTCTTCTCTCCGCTCCTGGTGGTGATACCGCTGCAGCTCCTGGCGTATTACGTCGGGCTCGAATTCGGATATGACATCGACCAACCCCGGAACCTTGCAAAATCCGTAACCGTTGAATAAAGGCGATATGCCCGGCACGCTCTACATAGTCTCAACTCCGATAGGCAACCTGCAGGACATCACCCTTCGCGCCATTGAAACGCTCAAGACCGTTGACCTGATAGCCGCGGAAGATACCCGCCACACACGGATACTTCTGGACCGTTACGGAATAAAGACCCCCACGACAAGCTACTTCGAATACAGCAAGATACAGAAGACAGAATATCTTTTAAAAGCGCTGGGCGAAGGCCGCTCTGTTGCGCTCGTTTCGGACGCCGGCACTCCGGGCATATCGGACCCCGGATGGAAGATAATCAGGATGTGCATCGATAACAATATCCCGGTCGTACCGATACCGGGCCCGTCGGGACTGGTCACCGCGCTCACCATATCAGGCAAGCCGACCGATAAATTCACCTTCGAAGGATTCCTCTCACCCAAACCGACAAAGAGAAAGAATCAGCTCAAGAAGCTGCGAGATGAGAAACGGACAGCGGTCCTATACGAGTCGCCTCACAGGATAGAGAGACTGCTCGTGGATATACTTGAAATTTATGGCGACATAGAAGTGGTCCTTGCAAGGGAGCTTACAAAGAAGTTTGAAGAGATCCTGAGAGAGAAGGCCTCCGCACTCATCGATAGGTTCAAGACCTCGAAACCAAGGGGCGAATTCATCGTCATGCTGTAGTTGTGGGCGGTTTTATATGGCTAAAGAACAGATCTCGGCATTGTTCCTCACAAAATACTCGCGGGAAGGCCCGTCGAGCCGCTACCGGTTCCTCCAGTACTTCCCGTTCCTCGAAGCCGACGGCATAGCGTGCTCCTTTTCGCCGCTCACCGACGCGAAATACCTGGAGCACCTTTACGCTTTCGGTAAAGTAAGCGCGGGCGATCTCGCAAGGTCGCTCATGCGCCGCATAGGCGCGCTCAGCAAGGTCGGTAAATACGATATAGTGGTGGTAGAGTACGAGATACTGCCGTACTTCCCGCCGCTATTCGAATCGATCCTCAAAAAGTCGGGCATCCCCTATATAGTGAACTACGATGACGCGATATTCTATCGGTACAGCATGCATCCGAACGCAATCGTGAAGAGTGTCCTCGGCGGAAAGATAGATACCGTAATGCGTAAGGCAGCTCTCGTGATAGCCGGGAACGACTATCTCGCAGACTATGCCCGCAAGGCGGGTGCAGCCCGCACAGAGGTCCTGCCCACCGTGGTGGATCTTGTGCGCTATCCCGGCTCTCCCGCAGGCAATAACGATATCTTCACCATAGGGTGGATCGGCTCGCCTACTACCACCAAATACCTGAAGGAGATCGCCCCTGCCTTGGCCGAGGTATGCAGAGACCGGCGCTCGAGACTCGTCCTCATAGGCTCCGGTCCAATAGATCTTCCCGGCGTCCCGGTCGATGTGAGGCCGTGGTCTGAAGAGCGCGAAGTGGCCGACCTCGAGTCGTGCGACGTCGGGATCATGCCGCTCCACGACGGTCTTTGGGAACGCGGCAAGTGCGGCCTCAAGCTGATCCAGTATATGGCATGCGGGCTTCCGGTCGTCGTATCGCCCGTGGGGATGAACAACCAGCTTGTCCGGGATGGCGTGAACGGTTTTCTGGCAAAAGACGTCGCCGGATGGGTCAAGAAGCTTACCGCGCTTAGGGATGACAAGGCTCTTAGGCAGCACATGGGCCAGGCCGGCCGCAAAAAGGTCGAGGCCGAGTATTCGCTTGAGAAGGCAGCGCCCAGGCTGGCGGCGCTCATACGAGAAATTGCCTCCGGAGAAAAGAGTTGACAATATATAAGATGCGTAATATAATTACATACGACAGAAGCAGTTGCGCCTTTTAAAGATCGGACCTGTGAGTCCGGAAAAGGAGAAAGAGATGGTGTATATACCCGCTTATCCAGTGCTGGAAGGCGGGATTTTTTTTGAGCCCAAAACTTTACGAAGAAAGTTTTGGGGTTTTCAGGGAGTTAGCTACCCAGATTTTGCTATGCCAAAATCTGGGTTTACATGGGGGCAGCATGACACTTAAAGAGAAGGCAAAGATACTCGATAAGGTTTCGATGGAGAAGGCGCTCGAGCGGATGGCCCACGAGATCGTAGAGCACTTCAAATCGATAGACGAGATCGCCATCATAGGGATAAAGAACCGCGGCGCGCTCCTGGGCGAGCGCCTTGCCGCCAAGCTCGAACAGATCGTCGAACGGAGGCCGCTCGTCGGCGCGCTCGACATAACGCTCTATCGCGACGACCTGACGCAGGCTTCAGAGCAGCCGGTCGTCCACGCCACCGAGATAGACTTCGACATCGACGGGAAAAGGATAATCCTCGTAGACGACGTCCTCTTCACCGGCAGGACGATCCGCTGCGCCCTGGACGCGCTCATAGACTTCGGCAGGCCGAGCCAGATACAGCTCGCGGTCCTCGTCGACCGCGGCCATAGGGAGCTGCCCATAAGGGCGGATTATGTCGGGAAGAACGTTCCCACCTCGATAAAAGAGATCGTCGAGGTGAGGCTCCGCGAGACGGACGGGGAGGATGAGGTCGTTATCTGCGAAAAGGAAGAGAGATAAAGTGAAGAGCGCCATTGAGCGGAAGACCGCATGGACCAAGAAGGACCTGCTCGGGCTTGAGTATCTCTCCCGGGAGGAGATAGAGCACATCCTCTACACGGCCTCGAGCTTCAAGGAGGTCACGACAAGGCAGATAAAGAAGGTGCCTGCCCTGAGAGGCAAAACGGTCGTCAACCTATTCTACGAGCCTTCTACGAGGACGCGCACGTCGTTCGAGCTCGCCGCGAAGCGGCTCTCAGCCGACGTCATCAACATAGCGACAGAGTCCTCCAGCGTCAAAAAAGGCGAAACCCTGATAGATACGGGCCGCAATATCGAGGCCCTCAAGATAGATATCATCGTCGTGCGCCACGACTGCAGCGGCGCGCCGAACATACTCGCCCGGGCAGTGCGCTCGAGCGTGGTGAACGCCGGCGACGGCTGGCACGAGCACCCGACGCAGGCGCTTCTCGACATGTTCACGCTCAAAGAGAAGCTCGGCAGGATCGAAGGGCTGAAGGTCAGCATCATCGGCGACATCGCCCACTCGAGGGTGGCGCGCTCGAACATGTGGGGGCTCACCAAGCTGGGCGCCAAGGTGACCGTTTGCGCGCCGAAGATGCTCATACCCGACGGGATAGAGCGCCTCGGCGTCAAGGCGACGACCGACCTCGACGAAGCGATACGAGATGCCGACGCTATCAATGTCTTAAGGATGCAGTTCGAAAGGGATTCCGCTGTAGCATTCCCGTCCAAGCTGGAGTATTTCAAAGAGTATGGGATCACCACGGAAAGGCTCGTTAAATGCAAGAAGGAGATCGTGGTGATGCATCCGGGCCCGATAAACAGGGGCATAGAGATGTCGAGCGAAGTAGCCGACGGCAAGAACTCCGTCATCCTGGAGCAGGTCACTAACGGCATAGCGGTGCGGATGGCCGTCCTTTATCTAGTCGCCCACGCGAAAGAAGGTGCGGCGTGAGGCTCCTTATAAAAAACGGCAGGGTCATAGACCCGCTTAACAAGATTGACGAGACTATCAATATCCTCGTCTCAGGCGGCAAGATAGAGAAGCTCGCCCCGAATATCACCGACAAGGCGGATAAGACCATAGACGCCAAAGGCCTTATCGTCGCGCCGGGCTTTGTCGACATGCATGTCCACCTGCGGGAGCCCGGCAGGGAGGATAAGGAGACGATAGCCAGCGGCACTCGCGCCGCAGCGCGCGGCGGCTTCACGAGCGTTGCCTGCATGCCGAACACGGAACCCGCCATAGACAGCCCGCAGATAGTCAGGACGGTGAACGCCATCATAAAGAAGAGCGCCTTGTGCAACGTCTTTGTCGTCGGCGCCATCACGGCAGGCCGCGCAGGCAAGAAGCTAACGGACCTCGCAGGCATGAAGAGAGAAGGGATCGTTGCTGTCTCAGACGACGGCTCGTCGGTCGAGGACTCAAGCCTCATGCTATCGGCGCTCAAAGCCTGCAAGAAACAGTCGGTCCTTCTCATAGACCACTGCGAGGATAAGGCGATGACGGATAAAGGCGTCATAAATAAGAGTTTCGTCTCCACGAAGATGGGCCTCAGGTGCATTCCGAGAGAGTCGGAGTACGGGACCGTAAAACGCGACATAGACCTTGCTAAAAAGTGCGATGCCCGCATCCATATCGCGCACGTAAGCTGCAAGGAATCCGTAGATATCATCAGGAAGGCGAAAAAAGCGGGCGTCAAGGTGACGGCAGAGACCGCCCCGCACTATTTCAGCCTCACGGACGAGTGCTGTGTCACCTACGATACGAATACCAAGGTTAACCCCCCTCTCAGGGAGCCGGAAGACGTCGAGGCGATAAAGAAGGGCCTCGCCGACGGCACCATAGACGCCATTGCCACCGACCATGCCCCGCACACCGATTCGGAGAAGGATGTCGAGTTCGACTTCGCGCCGTTCGGCATCATAGGGCTCGAAACAGCGTTGGGACTGTCGGTGCTGGAGCTAGTCGATAAAAAAGTCCTCTCGTGGAGCGGCCTCATAGCCAAACTTTCGTCCAATCCCGCCGCCATACTGGGGATAGGCAGGGGCAGCCTTAAGAAGGGAAGCCCCGCGGATATAGTCATTATCGACCCGGCCGCCAAATATATATATAAAAAAGAGTCCATCGAATCCAAGTCCAAGAACTCGCCGTTCATAGGGTGGGAGTTGAAAGGCAGGGCCGTCTCGGTCCTCGTCGGAGGCGAGAATGTGATGAAGGACGGTATTATCGAGCGGTGAAGGATACGATGAAGAAGCTGGTCGCCAGGATCATATCGAACAAAGAAGTTTCGCAAAAGTTCTACAAGATGCGCCTCAAATCCGCGTATCTTGCGAAGACGGCTGAGCCGGGCCAGTTCGTCGAGGTGAGGTGTTCGGACAGTCGCGACCCGCTCCTCCGCCGGCCTTTCGGCGTACACAGGATAAGCGCCGGCGGCATCGAGATACTTTACGAGGTTGTGGGAAAAGGGACCGAGATATTGTCCCGCCGGAAGGCCGGCTCTATCCTCGATATTATAGGCCCGCTCGGCAACGGATTTGATACCGGGCCGATGAAAGCGGCTATCCTGGTGGCAGGCGGCATAGGTGTCGCGCCGCTTGTGGCTCTTGCCGAGAAACTAGCCACAGGCAAAAAGAATTGTATGCGCATAATACTGGGCGCAAGGACAAGATCGCACATCCTCTGCGAAAAAGAGTTTAAGTCTATCGGTTGCTCTGTTAAAATAGCGACAGAAGATGGCACGAAGGGGCGCAAAGGCCTGGCGACCGACCTCTTAAAAGAGGCGCTATCAGCCCGCGAGCCGCGGCCCAACGCCATTTATGCTTGCGGTCCGACCGGAATGCTGAAGGCTGTAGCTGCTATGGCGAAGGCATGCCGCGTCCCATGCCAGGTCTCGCTCGAGGAGCACATGGCATGCGGAGTTGGGGTATGCCTCGGCTGTCCGGTCAAAGTAAGGCCGGACGGCGGATACAAGATGGTGTGCAAGGACGGGCCGGTATTCGACGCAGAGGAGATAGTGTGGTGAAATTTTTCGCACGCATGAAGGCGGTTACCTTTGCGGCCGCCTCCGCTTGCCGCGAATTCGCATTGGGCATGCGAATTCGCTGTCGAAAATTTTTGATGGCCGCTGAACCCGGACCACGGTCTTACTGTTGACAGGTTTCATCGGCCTTGCTGGATCGCCATAATGTATCAAAAATTTTAAGAGTCGCTTCGGCGGCACGCAAAGGTTCCGCCATCCATCGAAGCGAAAAGTTTTACTGGTGGGGCGGAATAAGATTTTTACGGGTGACACAGTCGAGCCTTTTTTCAAGGAAGAGGCGGTCCGGGGTGGGGTTATCACGTTCTACCGCTGTTATTTTCAAGGGTCAGAGGTACGTGCAAGAGTCAGACACAGCCTCTTATAGAAATAAAGGCGAGGCTGTGGCAGGACCCGTAAAAATCTTAGCGCAGGACCAGTAAAAATTTCGATGAGGAAGATATGAATCTCGCGGTAAAGATAGGAAAGCTGAAACTGAAGAACCCGGTGATGGTCGCGTCCGGGACGTGGGGGGCCGAGTATGAGGAGCTTGCCGGCGCAGACAACCTCGGCGCCGTCGTATTGAAGACGATAACGCTCAAAAAACGCATCGGGAACCCTCCGCCGCGCGTCATAGAGACCGCTTCCGGCATGCTCAACTCGATAGGCCTCGAGAATAAAGGGCTGGATGACTTTATTGAAAATAAGCTGTCTTTATTTAACAAAGTCAGGACGGCCGTCATCGTGAGCGTCGCGGGAGACGATGAGACGGAATTCAAAGAACTGGCCAAAAGGCTCTCAAATATAAAGAGGGTCGATGCTCTTGAACTCAACCTCTCGTGCCCAAACATACGGTATGGCATGAACGAGGGCCTGACAGCCCATGACGAGAAGGCCACGTACAGGGTCATAAAGGCCGTCCGCGGCGTGACCGGCCTGACGGTGATAGCGAAGCTCTCGCCCAACGTCACTGACATAGGGAGGATAGCGGCCTCAGCCGAGGCTGCCGGCGCCGACGCTGTAGCGCTCACCAACACCTTCATAGGAATGGCCGTCGATATCGACGCGAGGCGGCCAAGACTCGGCAACGTGACAGGCGGCCTGAGCGGCCCGGCGATAAAGCCGCTATCTTTAAGGTCGGTGTGGGAGGCCCGCAAGGCCGTCGATATACCGATAGTCGGCATCGGCGGAATAATGGACTATAAGGATGCCGTCGAATTTATGCTCTGCGGGGCCTCTGCGGTGCAGGTCGGCACCGCGAACTTCGTCGATCCAGGCTTACCGGCCGCGATAGTGGACGGCATAAAGAAGTACATGCAGAAGAACAGGATAAGGGACGTCAAATCGCTCGTCGGAGCATTAAGGCTGGGGTGATATGGAAACCTGCGACAGGCTTATAGTAGCTTTAGATGTCGACACAGAGGCGAAGGCTTTGGCGCTCATCAACGAACTAAAAGATGAAGTCCGGACCTTCAAGATAGGGTTTGAACTCTTCTCCTCCTGCGGCCCTTCCATCGTGAAAAAAGCCTCTGCGATAGGCTGCCGCATCTTTTTAGATCTCAAATTCCATGACATACCGAATACCGTATCGAAGGCATCGGTATCGGCGACGAGGCTCGGCGTATTCATGCTGAACGTCCACGCCATGGGCGGATACGATATGATGAAGAAGGCCGCTGACGCCGTAAAGGCGGAAGCAGAGGCGCTCAAGATAGAGAGGCCTAAGGTGGTGGCGGTGACGGTGCTTACCAGCATGGACGAAAATGAATTGAAGAAAGTCGGCATAAGTGATACGATGAACTCCGAAGTGCTGAGGCTGGCAAAGCTCGCGCAGTCCGCGGGGCTCGACGGCGTCGTAGCGTCGGTGCCCGAAGCGCGTCTTATAAGGGAAACGCTCGGCAGGGATTTCCTCATAGTCACACCCGGCATACGGCCGGCCGGCTCGGCGACAGGCGACCAGAAACGCGTGGCCACGCCTCAGGAAGCTATCGCCGGCGGCGCCGACTACATAGTGGTGGGAAGGCCGATAACCGAAGCCAAAGACCCGGCCGAAGCCGCAAAGAAAGTACTGGAAGAGATCGATCGATGACGGAAAAAGAGACCCTATTCCTCTTCGAAGAGCTCAATGCCCTGCTCAAGGGCCATTTTAAGCTCTCGAGCGGGCTCCACAGTGAAAAGTACCTCCAGTGCGCGATCGTCCTTCAGCATCCTGCGATAGCTGAGAAGCTCGCAAGGGCCCTCTCGGCCAAATTTGAAGGGGATAAGATAGATGTGGTGGTCGGGCCTGCGCTCGGAGGCGTTACGCTGGCGTATGAAGTGGCGCGCGCACTTGGTGTCAGAGGCATATTTACTGAGCGGGAAGAGGGTAAGATGACCTTGCGCCGGGGCTTCTCCATCAAGGAAGGCGACAAGGTCCTCGTCGTCGAGGATGTCGTCACTACGGGAGGCTCGACGAAAGAGGTCATCGATGTAGTAATGGGCTTCGGAGGCGTAGTAGCCGGCGTGGGAAGCATCATCGACAGGAGTGACAAGCCGGTCGATTTCGGAGTCAAATTCAAAAGTCTCGCAAAGGTCAAGGTGCAGACTTTCAAGGCAGACGAGTGCCCTCTTTGCAAGTCAGGCATGCCGGTGACGAAGCCCGGTTCAAGATAGGCCTGGACATTTCTCTGAAATGTCCGGCCATCCTGTGCCTTTGGCACAGGAAAATGAGGAGATTCCAATGGCGGAAGAGCTGAAAGAGCTTCTGGAAAAGATACGGCGGGAAGGGATAGACGCCGCTGAGGAGAAGAGGCGCATGATAGAGGATGCGGCCCGCGCGAGCGCCGAAGAGATCGTCAGGAGCGCCGAGAAAGAGGCTTCGCGCATCATCTCCGACGCCAACGCGAGGATAGCCGCGGCTGAAGCGAGCGGAAAGCAGTCCCTGAAACAGGCTGCGCGGAACACTCTCATCTCGCTCCATCAGGAGATAGCCGCGACCCTCGACAAGGTCATCACCATGCATGTACACAAAGCGCTAGGCGCAGAAGAGTTGACGAAGATGATACTCGCTCTCGTCAAGGAGGCAGGCTGTACCGGCAAGGAAAAGACGATCATAGCGCTCAAGAAAGAAGACCTCGAGAAGCTGGAGAAGTCTCTCCTGGGCGAGCTCGGCGCAGAGGCGAAGAAGGGCATCGTGCTCAGGCACGGCGCCGACATAAAAGGCGGTTTCACGATAAGCTATGACTCGGCCAAGTCTTACTTTGACTTCACAGACCGCGCTCTCGCGGAATACATCGCCGCTTACATGAAGCCTAAGCTGGCTAAGATCCTCGAAGAGGCCTCCGGCCCTGAGGGCCGATAGGCCCGGAGGGCTGCCGGCGAATAAGGCGGACTTAAAATATGGCAAACCATTACATCTATCTCATATCCAGCCTTCCGATGCTCATATTCGGGATGAAGCCGCCGTTCTCCTTCGAGAAACTGGTCTCTTCATGCAAAGGGCTGATACCCGACGAAGATATCGAGACGTTGAAGACGGCCGCCATGCCGTACGGCAAAGAAGCCGTTGAAGCTCGCAACGAGACACTGTTGAAGTGGCGGTCGTTCGACGCGATGCTTCGCAACGAACTCGTAAAGATACGCGCCTCGCGCAAAAAGATCGAACCTTCGAAGTATCTCAGGCAGGACGGATATCCGGAATCGATCTACACCGCGCACATCGCGATAAACGCCTACAGAAAGCCGTCGATCCTGGAAGCCGAGAAGGCGCTCGACCTGGAGCGCTGGCGCTCGCTGGACGAGCTGGCGTTCGGCCATTACTTCGACCTCGACGCGCTGATCGTATACGTTTACAAGCTCCTCATCCTGGAGAAGTGGGAAAAGATACGCGCATCTGGCAGGCGGCGGCTCCTGGAAGAGAACCTGGCGCCGGCCGCGTCTTAAAAAGGCATGAAAATGACGGCAAAGAGAAAAGGCGTTATAACGGCGATAAACGGCAACATGGTCAGGGCAGAGACTGATTCTGTGATCATCCAGAACGAGGTCGCCTACATCGTACACGGCGAAGAACACCTGAAGGCGGAGGTCATACGCGTCAGGGGCAATATAGCCGAAATGCAGGTCTACGAGAACACGTCGGCCCTCAAAGTGGGCGAGGAGGTCGAGTTCACCGAGGAGCTCCTCTCGGTCGAGCTCGGGCCGGGGCTTCTCGGCCAGATATTCGACGGCCTCCAGAACCCGCTGCCGCAGCTCGCAGAACAGTGTGGGTTCTTCCTGAAGCGAGGCGTCTACATCCCGGCGTTGCAGGAAGCCAGCGAGTGGGACTTCACGCCCCTCGTGAAGGAGGGGGATCTCCTGGCTGCCGGCAGCCGGCTCGGCTTCGTCCCGGAAAAGATATTCAAGCATTACATAATGGCGCCGTTCGGCCTGCACGGTGCTCTCGAAGTTGCCGGCATAGCTAAACACGGAAGATACGACCTGAAGAAACCCATAGCGCGCCTTAAGGATCAGGACGGAAAGACCCATGACGTATTCATGAGACAGAACTGGCCGGTCAAGATCCCGATCCGCGCATACGCCGAAAAATTATTGCCCGAGACGACTCTGGTCACCAGGATGCGCCTGATCGATTCGCTCTTTCCCGTAGCGCGCGGCGGCACATACTGCATCCCCGGCCCGTTCGGCGCAGGCAAGACGGTGCTCCAGCAGCTGACGAGCAGGCACGCCGAAGTCGACGTTGTCGTGATCGCCGCCTGCGGCGAGCGCGCAGGCGAGGTCGTGGAGACGCTCAAGACCTTCCCGACCATAGTCGACCCGAGGACGGGAAGGGCGCTCATAGACAGGACCGTCATCATATGCAATACGAGCTCGATGCCTGTCGCAGCGAGGGAGTCGAGCGTTTACACAGCCGTCACGATAGCCGAGTACTACCGGCAGATGGGCTTGAACGTACTCCTCCTGGCAGACTCGACGTCCAGATGGGCCCAGGCGATGAGGGAGATGTCGGGCCGCCTCGAGGAGATACCCGGCGAGGAGGCGTTCCCGGCGTATCTCGAGTCGCGCATAGCGTCGTTCTACGAGCGCGCGGGGTCGGTGAGGCTCCTTGACGGCTCGATAGGGTCGGTCACGATAGGCGGCGCCGTGAGCCCGGCAGGCGGCAACTTCGAGGAGCCGGTGACGCAGGCGACGTTGAAGGTGGTCGGCGCGTTCCACGGCCTTTCGCGCGAGCGCTCGGACGCGCGAAAATATCCTGCGATCGACCCGCTCATCAGCTGGTCTAAATACAAAAGTTTTATCGACGAGAAAGAGGTCGAGAAGGCGCGCGAGGTCCTGCGCAGGAGCCATGACGTCGGACAGATGATGAAGGTCATAGGCGAAGAAGGTACGTCCCTTCCGGACTACATAGAATATCTTAAAGGGGAGTTCTTCGATTCCGTATATCTCCAGCAGAACGCCTTCGACAAGGTCGACGAGGCCACTTCCAAGGAGCGGCAGATATACGTGATGGGATTCATATATAACGAGGTCTTCGAGAAGCACTTCGATTTTCCGGACAAGGATGAGGCGCTAAAGTTCTTTCAGGGCTTGAGGCAGCTCTTTAAGGGCTGGAATTCTGCGGAGTGGAAGTCGGGCGAGTTTAGCGCTATCGAAGAAGAGATGAGAGTGTCCATGAAAGCTCACGCGAGGGCCAAGGAGAGGCTCCATGCATAGGGTCTATACGAACATCAGCCAGATAGCCGGCGACGTCATCACCGTCGAGGCTGAAGGCGTCGGCAATAACGAGATAGCCCAGGTCGAGACCCGCCGCGGCACATCGCTCGCCCAGGTAATACGCCTGGACGGAAAGCGTGTCTCGCTCCAGGTATTTGCCGGAAGCCGCGGCGTATCGACCGGCGACAAGGTCCGTTTCCTCGGCCATCCGATGAGGGTCTCGAGCGGCCCCGACCTCCTCGGACGCATATTTAACGGAAGCGGCGTGCCTCTCGACAAGGGGCCGGCGCTCGCGGAGAGCATGATAGATATAGGCGGCCCGCCGGTAAATCCGGTTAAGAGGATCATCCCCAACAAGATGGTCCGCACGGGCATCCCCATGATAGACCTCTTCAATTCGCTCGTCGAGTCGCAGAAGCTGCCGATATTCTCTATAGCGGGCGAGCCGTACAACGAACTCCTCGCGCGCATCGCCATACAGGCCGAAGTCGATATCATCATCCTCGGCGGCATGGGGTTGAAATACGACGACTATCTCTTCTTCAGGAATATCCTCGAGGAGCACGGCGCGCTTTCGCGCTCCATATTCTTCATCCATACGGCCTCCGACCCGACGGTCGAGTGCCTGCTCGTGCCTGACATGAGCCTCGCGGTGGCGGAGGACTTCGCGCTCCAGGGGAAACGGGTGCTCGTCCTCCTGACCGACATGACAAACTTCTGCGACGCCCTGAAAGAGGTCTCGATAACGATGGAGCAGATACCGTCGAACAGGGGATATCCCGGAGACCTGTACAGCCAGCTCGCAGCCCGCTACGAGAAGGCGGTCGACTTCGATACAGCCGGTTCCATAACGATACTTGCGGCCACAACGATGCCGGGCGACGACGTGACGCACCCCGTGCCGGACAACACCGGATACATCACAGAAGGCCAGTTCTACCTCAAGAACGGCGTCATCGAGCCCTTCGGCAGTTTAAGCCGCCTGAGGCAGCAGGTGAACGGTAAGACCCGCGACGACCACAGGACTATCATGGACACGATGATACAGCTGTTCGCCAGCTACCGCGAGACGCTTGAGAAGCGCTCGATGGGGTTCCAGATGAGCGCGTGGGACAAGAAACTCCTCAAGTACGGCGGATTGTTCGAAAGAGAGATGATGTCGCTCAAGGTCAATATTCCGCTCGAGGGTGCCCTCGATCGCGGCTGGGAGATGCTCGCAGAGTGTTTCTCGCCGGAAGAGACCGGCATCAAGAAATCTCTCATAGAAAAGTACTGGCCCAAAAAGTAGCCATGGCTAAAGTCAAATTGACCAAAGGCGAATTAAAGAAGACCCGCGACGCCCTAAGGCAATACTACCGGTATCTCCCCACGCTCCAGCTAAAAAAACAACAGCTCCAGGTAGAGATACTTCGCGCGAACGCCGCTATGGAAGAGAAGAGGCATCAGGAGGCGGCCAGGTCGCGCGAGGCAGAGGCCTGGGCAGGGCTCCTCTCCGACCGCCTGGTCGATCTGAAGCCGTGGATAGCGCCTACGGCCGTTCTGTCAGGCGCCCGGAACATAGCGGGCGTCGACATCCCTGTCTTCGAGAAGACGGAGTTCGCCCCGGCCGAATACGACCTCTTCCTGACGCCGCTCTGGGTGGACGCCGCGATAGACGCGCTCCGCGCGATCGCTTCTCTCAGGGAAGAGATAAAGGTCCTCGAAAAGGGCGTCGCCATACTGAAACAGGAGCTGCGGACGACGACCCAGCGGGTAAACCTCTTCGAGAAGGTGAAGATACCGGAGGCAGAAGAGCTCATACGCGTCATCAAGATATACATAGGCGACCAGATGACCAACGCTGTCGGCAGGAGCAAGATGGCCAAGAAGAAGATAGAGAAGGCGGAATACGCGGGGGCCGTTTCGTGATAGTTCCGATGAAGAAGGCCGCGATACTGGCCCAGGCCAAGGACGCTGAAACGGCGGTCATGCGGCTGCGGGAGCTCGGCGTAATGCACGTCGAGCACCAGCAGGCTCCCACCGGCAAAGACATCGCGTCATTGAAGGACGATATCGCGACTCTGGAAAAGGTCATGGCGATACTTTCGTCGCCCGGGTTCCGCGGCGGGAGCGGTATCAGGAACGCAAAACTCCTGAGGGATTGGCGATTTGCGGCAAAGCACATAATCGACATTTATGCCCGCCTCGACCACCTCGGGGAGTACGGGCGTAGCCTCGCCTCCTCGATCGCGCAGTGGGCGCCGTGGGGCGACTTCGACCCTGCATCACTTCGCGCGCTCGCCGACAAGGGCTTATTGGTCAGATTTTATGAGATCCCGGCCAGTGAGGTTGAAAACCTGCCGGCCGGCCTGGTAGTGAAGAAGATATCCGCCATCAAGGGAACGGCCTACTGCGCCGTCTTATCGCGCAGCGAAGTGAATATACCTTTCAAGGAGATCCTGCCGCCTAAGATGGGCCTGAACGAGATGCGCATGAGGCTCGCCGAGAACGAGGAGATCGAAGAGGCTCTGAAGAAGACGATCCGCCAGTACACCTGCTACGCCGAACGTTTCTTTCAGATACATACGGCGTTTGCGAGGGAGTTGGAGTTTCACGAGGCACTGCGCGGCATGGGTTCGTCAGAAGGCATTACATATATAACCGGATACGTTCCGCACGATGCCGTCGCGAAGCTTTCGGAAGAGGCGAAGAAGGCGGAGTGGGGGGTGCTTGTAACGGATCCATCGGCGGAAGACAGTGTCCCGACGCTCGTCCGCAATCCCCGATGGGTATCGATCATAAGGCCTGTATTCAAATTGATCGAGATCGTCCCCGGCTACAAAGAGCTCGACATAAGCCCGCTCTTTCTCATCTTCCTGAGCCTCTTCTTCGGCATGATAATAGGAGACGCGGGATACGCATCCATCTATCTCGTAGCGACCTTCTTCGCGCAGAGGAAATTCGGAAAGAAAGTGAAGGACCACCGCATATTCTTCCTCTTCTACCTCTTCAGCGCATCGGCGATCCTGTGGGGGATCCTGACAGGCACGATCTTCGGCCAGGAGTGGTATCTGGCCGCCGGGTTCAAGCCGGCCTTCGCGCTCCTCAATAATACGAAGTTCCTCCAGGCGTTCTGTTTCTTCATCGGCGCTTTACACCTGACACTCGCCCACGGCTGGCAGGCAATACGCAAATTCCCGTCGCTCATGGCGCTCGCCGACATCGGATGGATATCGGTCATCTGGGCGGCTTTCTTCCTGGCCCGCATGCTGATACTGAGCGACCCCCTGCCTAACATGTGCAAATGGCTCATCGCGGGCGGGGTCATTGCCGTCATAATAGGCGCAAGTCCCCAGCGCAACATATTAAAGATGCTCGGGGAAGGCGTGGGCGCCGTCGCGCTCAGCATCATGAACAACTTCACCGACGTAGTTTCGTATATAAGGCTCTTCGCGGTTGGGTTGGCAGGCGTGGCGATATCCGATACGGTGAATTCGCTTTCAGCCGGCTTTTCGGGTAGTCCCATAGCGCAATTTTTCATTCTTTTTTTCGGACACGCGATAAACCTGTTCCTAGGGCCGCTGTCGGTCATCGTGCACGGCGTTAGGCTGAACGTGCTCGAGTTCTCAAGCCATGCGGGCTTAAGCTGGAGCGGCACGGCATACAGGCCGCTCGAAAAATAAGATAACGATCAGGAAAGGAGCATCTCATGGATCAGAATGTTTTGGTGCAGTTTAAGGACGCGGGCGCGGTGATGGTCCTCGCCCTCTCGGCGCTCGGCTCAGGCGCCGGCGCAGGCATAGCCGGCATGGCCGCGATCGGCGCGTGGAAGAAGAACTTCGTCCAGAACAGGACGGCGTCATTCCTTCTCGTCGCGCTTACGGCCGCTCCGCTCACGCAGACGATCTACGGCTTCATCGTCATGAACAAGATGCTTTCGCTCACCCTGCAAGGGCAATACCTGTGGGGAGTGGGTGCATTCGCTGGCGGCGCTATAGGGCTCTCGGCGTATTGGCAGGGCAAGTGCGCCGCTGTGGCCTGCGACGCGCTGGGGGAGACAGGGAAGGGGTTCGGCAACTACATGGTCGTTCTGGGCATGACGGAGACGGTGGCATTACTCGTCATGGTATTCACGATCGTATTCCTCGGCAAACTCGCCGGGGTGTAGTAGTTTAAAAGATTTATTTGCAGCTTTTAAGGGCAAGTAGCTCAGTTGGTTAGAGCATTCGGCTTACATCCGAAAGGTCACAGGTTCAAGTCCTGTCTTGCCCACCACTTATCTCGTACTTGATCATGTCCTTGCCTGCGCCTTTTGCCTCATACATCAGCAGATCCGACTTCTTTATCATCGCATCGACCGTATCCGGAGGACTCAAATAGGTTACTACTCCCATGCTGAAGGTGGCGTGCCAGCCCTTCCTCTGCACGGTATCCGCCAGGAGATTTCGCAGTCTTCCCATGACGACCGCGGCGCCTTCATGGCCTGTCTCGGGCAATACTATGGCAAACTCGTCGCCGCCGAGCCTCGAAACGGTGTCAACTGTACGCAGGTTGGCCTTGATCGAATCCGCTACCGTGCGTAGAAGATCGTCCCCCGCAGCGTGGCCAAAGCGGTCGTTGACGTGCTTGAAATCATCTATATCCATGTAGGCGAACGTGAACGGGTGCTTGTATCTGCGCGCCCTGTTGATCTCGCGCCATGCGAGCTCGACGAACGCCCTGCCGTTGAAACTTCCGGTGAGAGGGTCTCTTCTGGCCAGCTCCCGCTCCCGCAAGAGCGAATTCTTGAGCGCCAGCAAAAAGTAAGCAACGACAGCAAAGAAGATGAACTGCGCAGCGGCATTCGAATAATGGACTAAAAAGTGTGAGTGGCTTGGCGTCTCGATGATGTCGGTTATGAGCCATGACGCTGCGCTGGCCAACGACATCGCTATTCCCGCCCATAATCCTACGAACCAGGCTGCCAGAGCTACCGGGACCAGGTCGAGCACAAGGAGCGAAAAGTCTTTAGCGAGGTAATCAAGAAAGCCTATACCAGCGACGAGGCAGAGGCATAACAAAAACAAAAGCGGCCTGGATAATTTACCGAGGAATGCTATGGCAGGACCCGTGAGATTCATCGGCGCTACCTTAAGTATTTCAGGGCGAGAAAACCGCCGATTAGTAGCAGAATAAAGATAATCGAAAAGATGTCAAAATATTTTTCTAGAGTCTTCTCTATCTGCTCTCCAAAGATCCGCAATGTGCCGGCGACAAGGAAGAATCTCCCTGCGCGGCCAACGATAGAGGCGGCTATAAGCGTGAGTATTGAGATACGGAACAGGCCAGCGGCGATGGTGATCACTTTGTAGGGTATGGGGGTGAAGGCCGCGGTAAATACGGTCAGGAAGGCGTTCTCCGCATATTTACGCCCTACGAGGTCCATCATCGGCTGAAGATGATAAGCGCTTACGATCACCTTGCCAATCGTCTCATACAAAGACCAGCCGATGAAATAACCAAGCAAAGCCCCTAAGACCGACCCGGCCGTACAGATCGTTGCGAACCGCAGCCATTTTTTTCGCGCCGATGCCACCATCGGTATCAGGAGAACGTCGGGCGGGATGAGGAAGAAAGAGCTTTCGATGAAGGCGATCCAGAAGAGGGCATGAGGCGCCTGCGGCGTCTTTGCCCAGTGCATCGTCCATGAGTAGAGATATCTGAGGAATTTACCGGGAGCCTGTAGTATGTCGCGCAAAAGCGGCATGGCCGTATTCTCCGTAGCAATGGTCAGGGCCTTATTCTATCACAGCCGGGAGGATTTTTCAGTAATATTAACGGCATATCGGCGGATCACCGTCAGAGGGAGAATATCATTTGACTAAGAGCAGCCTCTGGAATATACTCTTTTTCTATGCACGCTTTAACATTGATAGTCGTGGCGCTTTTGGTCTTCGCGCTGGCGTATCGTTTCTACGCAAAGTTCATCATAACCAAGGTCCTCGTCACCAGCGACAGAAATAAGACGCCGGCGCACACCTTCAAGGACGGCCGCGATTATCATCCCACGAACAAGTACGTCCTCTTCGGCCACCACTTCGCCGCCATCTCCGGCGCTGGTCCGCTCGTCGGACCGGTCCTCGCGGCGCAGTTCGGCTATTTGCCCGGATTCCTCTGGATCCTCATCGGCGCGGTCTTGGGCGGCGCGGTTCACGACATGGTCATTCTCTTCGCTTCAGTGCGGACGAAAGGGTTGTCTCTAACAAGGCTCGCCAGAAAGAACGTGGGTAAGGGTGCCGGTCTCATCACCGGTATCGCCATATTATTTATCATCGTTACAGCCCTCGCCGGGCTAGCTCTCGTCGTAGTAAATGCGCTCGCCGAAAGCGCCTGGGCGACGTTCACGATCGCGATGACGATCCCCGCCGCGCTATTGGTGGCGTTCTACATGTACAGGCTCAGGCCCGGCAGGATCGTCGAGGCGTCACTCATAGGAGTCGTGATCGTTGTGGCAGGCGTTGTCATAGGCGAACCTCTAGCACGGTCGGCCTTCGGCCACTACTTTCTGTTTTCAAAGCCCGCGCTCTCGATCATTCTCCCGGTTTACGGATTCATCGCATCGATCCTACCGGTCTGGTTGCTGCTATGCCCACGCGACTACCTCAGCTCATATATGAAGATCGGGACGATCGTTCTTCTGGCGGTCGGGATATTCATCGTCAATCCGCATATCAGAATGCCTGCCGTCACGCAATATATTCACGGAGGAGGGCCCATCATACCGGGCAAGGTCTGGCCCTTTGTGTGCATAACGATCGCGTGCGGCGCCATCAGCGGTTTTCACGCCCTCGTGGCGTCAGGCACGACGCCTAAAATGATCGACAAGGAGTCGGACATCCGCCTGATAGGGTTCGGCGCGATGCTCGTGGAGGCGGTCGTCTCGGTAATGGCGCTCATCGCCGCGACGGTCCTGCTGCCAGGCGATTATTTCGCCATCAACGTCCCGGTCGATGTATTCCAGAAGCTCGGTTTCAGCACGACGCAGCTCGCCCAGATAGAAGGGATGACGAAGGAAGCTCTCGCGGGAAGGGCAGGAGGGGCGGTGTCGCTCGCGGCGGGCATGTCGCTGATACTATCGTCCATACCCGGCATGAAGCATCTCATGGGTTACTGGTACCACTTCGCCATCATGTTCGAAGCGCTCTTCATCCTGACGACGGTCGATACGGGGACGCGGGTGGCGCGCTACATCTTCGACGAGATGATAAAACTCGCCAATCCGAGATGGAAGTCGAAAAAGTTATGGGCGATAATGCTGTCGGGCGGGATAATAAGCCTGCTCTGGGGATATCTGGTCTATAACGGCGACATTACGACCATCTGGCCGATGTTCGGTGTGGCGAACCAGCTCCTTGCGACGCTTGCCCTCGCGGTGGGAACGGTCTACATCCTCAAAAACTCGGCGAAATGGCAATACGGCCTGATAACGTTCATCCCGGCAGTCTTCATGTTCATCACAACGGTCGCTGCCGGTATCCTCAATATAACCGATAACTATTTACCCAAACACACGGCCCAGGGAAATCTGAATGCGGGGCTTTCTGCCGTCATGATAGCCCTAGTTGTCATAATATTTTTGGAATCGCTGCGTAAGATAGGCCGTATCATGCGCACCGTCCGTGCAGGCAAACATAGAAAGGGATCGCGATGAATAAGATAATCGTCCGCATAAAGGAATTGTTCCTGGAGATCCTCCCGGCGTTCATCTTCTTCCTAATAATGTTCCACATCCTCATCGTTACGAGGGCGCTGGTGCTTAAGCAGTACGGTATAACGCCGCCTGCCTCAGCAGTCGCGATAATAGGGGCACTCATAGTCGCGAAGGTGATCCTCATAGCCAACAGGATACCGTTCCTTAACCTTTATCCGAAGAAACCTCTCATCTGGAATGTGGCATTAAAGACGATCGTCTTCGCCGGGATAACATTTGTCTTTCTCATCATCGAAGGGATCCTTCACGAGGCGCGCAGGCATGGAGGTCTTGCCGCAGGGCTCGAGAGCTTTAAGTCCAATGTGATGTGGCCGGCTTTCTGGGCGCGCGATATATGGATCAATGTGCTGATACTCTTTTACTGCGCGGCGATGGAGCTTGCCCACGTCATAGGCGCCGACAGGGTGAAAGAGATATTTTTCGGCACTAAGAAGCGATAAAAATAGAAAAAGGGGGCAGGCTACTTTTCTTTTAGTAAAAAGCAACCCGTCCCCTTTTATGTTTTATGCGCTATTTTAATCGGAACTCTTTCAGGAAAGAGTTCAACCCCTCTTCGTATTCCTGCCTCGAATCAAGGAACGCCGTATTGTGGCTGCCGCGAAGTTTTAAAAATTTCTTTGGAGGAGGAGCTGCGACAAAGAGGGCTTCGCCCTGCTCGAACGGCACTATCTCGTCATCCACAGCGTGGATTATAAGTTTGGGACAGCGCAGGCCTTTTATCTTGGTTAGCGAGTCGAACCTGCTTGAGAATATGAAGTGGGGAAAGAACGGAAAGGCGAGGCGCGCCATGTCTTTAACGGAAGTGAACGGCTCTTCGGCGATCAAGGCTCCGACCTCGGCCGTGCGCGCAAGGTCTATCACTGCGGCAGAACCTATAGATTCGCCGTACAATATTATCCTGTCTTTTGGTATCTTTCTGACATTGACGCAGTATTCGTAGGCAGCTGCCGTGTCCTTATACAGGCCCGATTCGGATGGAGTACCCTCGCTCTTTCCGTATCCGCGGTAGTCGAAGATGAAGACGTCGAGCCCGAGACCTTTGAGTATCGAGATCTTGCTCAACCTGTGGCTTATGTTGCCGGCATTGCCATGGCAGAAGATGACTGTAGGACCTGAGCCGTTGGCCGGTATGAACCAGCCGTTCAGACTGTTTTTGTCGGAGGACTTGAATGTGACGTCCTCATACCGCCATCCCATATCAGCCGGCGTTGCGGAGATATCCTTCATCGGGTAATATATGCTGTGCCTCTCGATATACCTGAAACAGAAGACGAATATCAGGATGCATAAGACGAGCCACAACAGTATCTTCATCGCTTTACCCCAGAATCACTCGGCTCTTGCCTTTACCGAAACGTGCCCCCAGAGGCCCGGAAATATTTTACCGTAGAGCTGGTTGAAATCGAACCACCACTTGTAATTTTCCAGAAAGAACTTTCGGGCTCTTAAAAAATAGTCTCCCCGAGCCTCTTCGGCATGGAACCCGTGCCTCTTTAATAGCTTTCTCAATTCCGGCAACGTAAAAACACTAATATGTCCAAACCTTTCAAGAACCGCCTCTCTGCGCTTTCGCGGATTATACAATGGGGTTATGTGGCGTCTCCACAGAATTCCCGGGAGAAGGCCAATAGGGGCGCCCACTATCAGAATACCGCCAGTTTTAATAACCCTTCGAACCTTATCGAGAATGTCTCCTGGGTCCTCCAGATGCTCCAATATGTGGCTGCATATAACAATGTCGAACGACCCCGCTTCGAACTTGCGAAAATCACACTGGCGGATATCTTCGAGCAGGACCTCTCTATACCCACGCTCAAGGGATTTATCTCTTTTATCAGGCAGTATGTCTATACCGTAAAATTCGGTCTCTGCCCCCTCTCTAGCCGTATAAAGTATCATCATGCCATCGTTACAGCCTATATCGAGAATCCTGACCGGCCTAGCCTGTCTCAGATACTCTTCTTTTATGAACTTGGCCGCCAACAGATATCGCGCCTTGTCGAGCGGGAACCTATTCGGAGACTCCTCCACACCGAAGGCAAGATAAGTTTTCGTACTGAATAAGAAAGGGAATATTTTCTGCAAAATACTTTTAAACATATTTGAATTATAGCACAAAGGAGTTAGCGATGCTACTCATGTCTTGCTGCAAACTTTTTAATATTTCTCGGGATTGTTAATACTTGTGAGAATATAGACGTTTACTGGGCCATCCCTTTCTGGGATGGCCCCGGCATTGTCCCCTTGGGGAGCGTCCCCATTACCTTCTGATAGATCTATGCACCATTATAGGATTAAAATAGAAACAGCTGCCGTTTTTTTGCGGCAGCTGTTTCTATTTTTTTAAATAATCTGTATTATTGAGCCCTTGGTCCGGTTCCCGTGTTGCGCGCTGCGTTCCGCGCCGCATTGGATACCGCATTAGCTGCCTGCGCCGGCGTTGTATTGGCTGCCGTTTGCGCCGCATTCGATGCGGTCTGCACTGCGTGCGATCCCGCATTGGCTACTTTGCGCGCTGCGCTTGCCTGCGCGCTCTTTATCTTTCTGTCCGCGCTTGATGCCGCGTTGGCTACCGCGTGCGCTGCCTGCGCCGGCGTTGTATTGGCTGCCGTGTGCGCCGCATTGGACACCGTATGCGCCGCGCTCGATGCCGTATTTGATGCTGCTTGCACCGTGTTTACCGCCGTATTGTTTACCGTTTGCGCTGCGCTTACCGCCGTATTTGCTACTGCGTGCGCTGCCTGCGCCGGCGTCGTATTGACCGCCGTATTCGCCGCATTAGTTACCGTGTGCGCCGCGCTCGATGCCGCATTGGATACCGCGTGAGCTGCCTGGGACGGCGTTGTATTGGCTGCCGTTTGAGCCGCGCTCGACACGGTGCTGCCTACGCTCGACGCCGCACTGCTTGCCGTGTTCTTTATCTTGCTCAGCAGCCCCGCATGGCCCACGCCAGTCGCGACGAGCAAAACAACCACTACAACCGCCAATATCTTTCTGGCCATACTTCCTCCTTTTTAAGAGTAGACAATACCTCTTTTGAATAAAAAAGTCAATTTAAAAAGAACCAGGGGGACGTTCCCCTTGGTGCCAGACCTTTGATTTGTAACTCATTCAAAATAAATGTGGTACGACTTCATCTTTTTTAGGTGTGTCCCTTGGGGAACGTCTCCGTTACTCCCCCCCCATTCGTTATGATTGGGTGAAGAACCGGCTGCCCAAAAGCCAGTGATGGAATTTCTCCGTCTTCCGGGCCGCATATACCATCACATAACCAGTGACGGTCCCGATTGCTGCGCCGATGATAGCATCCGAAGGATAATGTATGCCGCTGTAGACGCGCGTGAAAGCTGCGGCGATAGCGAAGAAAAATAAAAGGTATCCGTACCTGAAGTAGCAGGAAAAGACAGCCGCTGTCAAGAAGGCGCATGTCGCGTGGCCCGAAGGGAAGGATTGCATGATCTCGAGCTCTTCCACGACCTGGCGGACGCCCTCAAGAGTCGTGAACGGCGTGTTTTTCGGGAAGGCGTGCTTTAAGAGGAACAAAACAAAACCGCTCGCGAGAAGCCCTGTCAGGTATACGATCCCCACCATCTTCCTCTCCTTGCGCAGGACGAGGATAAGAAAGAGAGCCAGGGCGATCGAGAAGTTGTATTCGCCAAGTAAAGTGAGGAGAGGAGTAAGGATGTCGAAGACAGGATTTGCGCAGCTTTTATTTATAAAATAGAACAGTTTTAATTCTAATTCGGCCATGCTGCACCTCTAAAGGGCAAAGTAAACAGGGACAGCTACCATTATTTTACCTCAAAAAATGGCCGCTGTCCCTGTTTTTAAGGAATATGCACCTATATTTTATAGACTAGCAATGCCTTGCGACGAGGACAGTATCTGTTTTCGAGAAAATAGAGCTCCTGATATAGGCGCGAAATATTTTCTTTATCTCCGATCATTGCAAGCACCCAAAACATAAGGTTGTCGAGATCGACCTCTTTGATCGTCTTAATTAGACGGCTTTGATCGCCCTTTGCCATCATAGTTCGTATATGGTCAAAATCGACCAGTCCGTGCTCAAAATGATCTTTTAGGTAGCCGCTTGTAGGAAGATATCGCTGTACAAGAGCCTCAGCGCGCCTATTTTCTTCGTTATCAATCGGCGCAATGATAAATACCGCTATCTTGGCGAGTCGTATCAACTCGTTAACGACATCATCGCGCATATTTCGAGGAATATGTTCAAGGGTATCAGTACAACAAACTATATCAAACGAACGATCATCAAAAGGGATTTTGTGAGCACTCGCCGTAATATCGGCATCGCCTGTTATATTGAGCGTCGTGACATTATCAATGCCAAACTGCTTAATTATATTGTTGGATTTGATCCCACCAACATCAAGAACACGACATTGTTGCATGCCCAGCGCTCTTATCTCCTGCGCGATAAGATTGATACGGTTATAATATTCCCAGTAATATCCCTCTTGTTTTCTCTCTTTACCGAATAGTTTTCTTAGTTTTTTTCTCAAGGATGCCATGCGTTACCTCCGGCTTACGGTTGTTTTTATACAAGTTTACATATTATTTTTGCGACAGACAAATATAAAACTTACAGGCCTACACTTAGCATAATCTTCAACGAACGGAAAAACATCATATGTGTAGACATTTTCGTATAACAAAATACGAAAGAATGGGCTTAAGTCTTTTAGGCAGCCCTTTCTCTGAAGTTTATTTTTAGCAATGTTTGTTGCTGCTGAAACAATGGACTTGGGCAGGTGTTTCAAAAATTGAGCAGGTTTTTTGTATGCTCTGTTAAAATATCTCATCCCTTGGCAATATAAGTCTATTGATTTGAAATGATTATTAAGCGCATCTCTAATCTCCTCATATGAATACTCATGTATATGATAAGGGTTCGGGGTATATCCGCTTGGGTATGTTTCTCTATTTGGGCACGACATAATCAGCGTTCCATCATCTTTTAGATAATTATAAAGGTTTCCGATTAACTTAGCTGCCTTGTTTTGTTCAAGATGTTCTATGGTCTCAAATGAGACAATCACACCAAAAGAACTTTTTGGGAAAATGATTTCCGCAGCGTCATACTTTATAAACTCCAACCTTTTATCGTTAAAATGTTGTTTAGCATAGGCGATAGCTTCTTCGGAAATGTCTACTCCTGTCATCTTCTTTGCGTGTGTGCCGGCCAAAAGCATATCGGTTCCATACCCAGCCCCACACGCTATGTCCAATCCGACGCTGCCTTCTTGTATAAATTTTTGAGCGAAGGCATAACGTGCCAAGTGCTCCTGATATTCAATCGTGTTATGCCCGCCTACCTGGTCGGGCGTAATTCTTTCTTCCGCCATTTTTATTTCCTTCGCTTTATAACTTATTTAAAATCAGTACGCTAAGGCTTCATTACCCTTATAAATAGGCCGAATGCAAGGACAATAAGGAGGGATATTCGGGTAGCTGGTAATTTGATTGATCTGGATGTCATGACATTCTCAGGAAAAGAAAGGGACGTCCCCTCTTACCTTCTTTGAGGTATGTCCCTTTGGGGAACGTCCCCATTTGATATGGCGGGGACGACGGGGTTCGAACCCGCGACCTTCAGATCGACAATCTGACGTTCTGAACCAGCTGAACTACGTCCCCGGAAACGCCTGAAGCAAGCGCTATTATATAATTATCGGCCCCCCAACGCAAGATGTTTTTGAAAAGCCGGCATCTCATTTATTTTAAAAAAATACTGGACAAAATACCCTTTGAATGATACAATCTTCGACGATGGTAGCGAGATCTTAAGCCGCGGGTGGAAGTATCTCTGACCTCGCGGTTTTTTTTATCTCTACCTGTAGTTAATTAATGAAGGAAGGAGGTAGTTAGCAATGTCAAAGGGAAAAGTAAAATGGTTCAATGACGCTAAGGGGTATGGCTTCATCACTTCTGAAGACGGCAAGGATGTATTCGTACATCACAGCTCGATCACGGGTGATGGTTTCAAAACCTTAAAAGAGGGCCAGGATGTCGAATTTGAGGTCACTAAAGGACCCAAAGGCGACCAGGCCACAAATGTAGTGAAGTTGTAACCGGCTTAAAGGCCCGGCATGAAAATGCCGGGCCTTTTTGTTTTGAGGATACCGTGCGCGAGAAGATATCTCGCGCATTATCGTATATAAGGATGTGATACCGATATGTCAGCATGGCATTTCGAACCCGAAAAACCTGCCGAGAAAACCGAGCCGCACAAAGCGACCCACCACGAGCCTCAACAGCCCGGCGGATCGTTCTACGGCCTCGGCATCGCGCCTAAGATACTCGAGGCGCTGGACCGGCTGACCTTCACGATCCCGACGCCGATCCAGCATAAGGCGATCCCGGCAGCGATCGAAGGCACAGATGTTATAGGCGTCGCCCAGACCGGCACCGGCAAGACGCTCGCCTTCGCGATACCCGTCATCCAGAGGCTCGCCCAGGGAAAGGGGCGGTGCCTGGTGCTTGTGCCGACGCGGGAATTAGCCATCCAGGTGGACGAGACGTTCAGGAAACTGGCGCCCCTCTTCGGCATGAAGACAGCGGTCCTCATAGGCGGGGCGCCGATGCAGCCTCAATTGCAGGCGTTAAGAGTGCACCCCCGCATCATCATCGCCACTCCCGGAAGGCTCGTCGACCATATCGGCCAGGGATCCGTACTTCTTGCGGATATCCGTATCCTGGTCCTCGACGAGGCGGACAGGATGCTCGACATGGGTTTCCTTCCGCAGATCGAAGAGATCCTCAGATATATCCCCAAAGACAGGCAGACGATGCTCTTCTCCGCAACGATACCGCAGGAGATTATCAAGATCGCACGCAGCCACATGAAGCTCCCGGTCCACGTGGAGATAGCGCCGTCCGGCACGACAGTCGAGGGAGTTGTCCAGGAGCTTTACATAGTGAGCCACGATGAGAAGAGGCGGCTCCTCGGCAAGGTGCTCGCCCAGTATAAAGGATCGGTCCTTCTCTTCACGCGCACGAAGATCGGAGCGAAGAAACTGGCGCGCGCCCTTAAAACTATGGGACAAAACGCCGCAGAGATACACTCAGACCGTTCGCTCGGCCAGCGCCGCGAGGCGCTTGAGGGCTTCAAGACCGGCACCTACAGGATACTCGTGGCGACAGACGTCGCGTCGCGCGGGATCGACGTAAAGAACATAGAACTCGTCATAAACTACGACCTTCCCGAGGACCCGGAAAACTACGTCCACAGGATCGGCCGCACCGCGCGCGCAGGCCAGGGCGGCCGCGCGATCTCATTCGCCATGCCCGACCAGGGCACGGACGTGAAGAACATAGAAAAACTTATCAAGACGGTCCTGCCCGTGCTGGAACATCCGGAGCTTCCCAGGGAGCGGTTCGTTGACGGTGCGAAACACCGTCCCGCCCCGCGCCACGGCGGCGCACGCAGGGAAGACTCTCACCGCCATAAAAAACCTCACTACCACCACCGCCACCGCTCGTAACATCCGCAGAATCCCCGTTTTTTTATTCCGAAAACTTGCCAAATAGTAAAAATTGTGATAAAAGTGAGTTAGTCCTTGTTGTCATTTCATTAAAAGGGGAGGCCCATGGCTGTTTTCAAGAACAAAGTCCTCATGATCGGTTTCGGTTCGGTCGGAAAATGCGCCTTGCCCCTCCTATTGAAACATATCGATATCCCCCATAAGAATATCACCGTCGTCGATTTCGCGGATAAGCACGACGCCATGAAGCCGTGGATAGCAAAAGGCGTTACCTATTCGCAGGAGAAGATAAACCCCATCAACATAACGAAGGTCCTTTCAAAGCACGTGTCGGCCGGCGGGCTCATCGTCGACCTCTCCTGGAATATCGACTGCCTCGAGATGCTCAGCTGGTGCCACAACAACAAGGTCCTGTATGTGAACACGTCCGTCGAGGAATGGGACCCGTACGCGTCCATCCACCAGAAGACGCCGTTCCAGAAATCTCTCTACTACAAGCAGATGGAGATACGGAACATGGTCTCAAAGTGGAACAATGAGTCGATCACCGCCGTGCTGGACCACGGAGCGAATCCCGGGCTCATCTCACACTTCACGAAAAGGGGCCTGGTCGATATAGCAAAAAAGATGTTGGGCGACAAGGCGGTGGCGAAGAGGTCCGTCAAGGCGATCAGGCGGCTCCTGCACGAAAAGGACTTTGCGTCTCTTGCCATGGAGATGGGCGTCAAGGTCATCCACGTGAGCGAGCGCGACACGCAGACTACCGAAAGGCCCAGAGAGGTGGACGAATTCGTCGGCACCTGGAGCATAGAGGGCCTGCGGGAAGAGGGGACCGCGCCCGCCGAGCTCGGCTGGGGCACCCACGAAAACAGGCCGCCGATATTCTTTAGCAGGCCGCCGTACGGCCCCAAGAACCAGATATTCTTCTCCCGGATGGGGATGAACACCTGGGTGCGCTCATGGGTGCCGAACTGCGAGATAATAGGCATGGTCATACGCCACGGCGAGGCCTTCTCGATATCGGACAAGCTGACGGTCCGGAAGAGCGGCAAAGTCCTGTACAGGCCGACGGTCCACTACGCGTACATGCCGTGCGATGATACGATCGCTTCCCTCCATGAGTTGCGCGCCAGGAATTATGAGCTGCAGCCCAAACTGAGGATCATGGGCGACGAGATAACGAAGGGCGAGGATACGCTGGGAGCGCTCATCATGGGGCATAAGTACAATTCGTGGTGGACAGGCAGCATCCTTTCGATAGGACAATCGCGCAAGCTCGTAGCGCACCAAAATGCGACGACCGTGCAGGTCGCGATCGGGGTCGTCACCGCGGTCATGTGGATGATAGAGAACCCGCATAAAGGCATCTGCGTTCCGGACGATCTTCCCCACGATTACATCCTGGACAAGGCAAAGCCGTATCTCGGGAAACTCGTTTCCGAGGCCTCGGACTGGACGCCCTTCAAGAACTACCAGATTTTCTTCAAAGAGAACCCCCACTCGCTTCTCGACAAAAAGAACCCGTGGTCGTTCAGGAACTTCCTCTTCAAGCATTAAAAGAGCCGGCAATGGCAAAAGCGAAGATATCGATCGTCACGGCGGTACTATTGCTGGCGGCAGCGAATTTAAAGGCCTACGCCTACGAAAACGGCGACTTCCAGATATGGCATACTGAGGCGCAGGAGTTTGAGCTAACCAATAAATGGAGCATGCCGATAGAAGAAGAGTGGCGTTACGGTAATGACGCGGCAGAGCTCTATTACCAGCATTATGAGGCCGGCATCGCGTATGATATCAATAAATACTTCACAGTGACCGGCAATTACCGTCAGGTATGGGAAGGAGAACGCGGGAAACTCAGGCCGGAGTACCGGCCCTATATACAGGCTATCCCGAAATTGGACATCTGGGTTTTTAAATTCGAGGATCGGAACCGCCTGGAGTACAGGCTGTTCGATTATAAAGATGATATTCTGCGATACCGCAACAAGGTCTCCGTCAAGTTACCGCTCGAATTTCATGGGTTTGAGTTTGCTCCGTATGTAGCGAACGAGATCTTTGTCGATATAAATGAGGCTATAATGAGGAAAAACAGATTTTCTACCGGAATCATACTTAATGTGGTGAAAGGCCTGAAGGGCGAGGTTTATTATATGCTCCAGAGCACAAAGAAATCCGGAAGGTGGACAGGGGCAAACATTCTTGGCCTTAGACTGAAAGTGTCGTTCTGAATTTTCACCATGGCGAGATATTCGTCTTGCACTTTTCAGCCCGCGGAGTTATCCTTTAAGGCGGGAGAGGAAGCCGCATGAGCGAGCTGAACAAATACCAGACCTGTTTCATCGATGACAATATCGGCAAGATGTCCGTCAAGAAGATGGCCAAACACCTCGGCGCGGACAAAGGGCTCATCTCGGAACACATAAAGAAATCCGGGATGAAATCCCAGGGCATCGCAGTTTCGCGGAGATCGATGGCGCTGCGCATGGCGATCATCCTGGCCGCAGCCGTAATCGCAGGGTTTGCCTACCTCCAGCATCTCAGCCACAGGACTTATGACAACACCATAGATATCTCACCGCCTTACCCGGTCTCGTACTACAACCTCGGGATGGTATATAAGAGTAAAGGCGATATCGAGATGGCGACGGCATATTTTAAAAAGGCCCTGAAGATATCGCCGGATTTCGCTGCCGCGCAGAAGGAGCTGGAGCGGCTGGGCGGCGGCGAAGCCAAAGATTTGTAAGAGTAAATTTTCAGCGCCTGTCGCGTAACGGATAACGCACTAGCCTCCGGAGCTAGTAATGGCAGTTCGATTCTGCCCAGGCGCGCCAATTTTGCCTGAAGGAAAGCTGGGGCAAAATTTCAAAGGGGGAAACGTGGTTTCCCCCTTATGACGCTCCCCCGCCCAGAATTAAACTCCGGGCGGGGTCGCTGTATCCCCTTTCCTATAGGAACCCTTATGGAGACTGCGGAGAATGCCATATAACAAGAGAAGGGAAAACGTTTCCCTTCTCTTGTTTATCTTATCCCTTTAAATATGTGTCACTTCGTGACCTTGATGCAAAGCTCAAAAAGATTGAATGTGGGATGATTTTGTAATAAAATATTGCTGAACAATAATCGGAGGTAAAGATATGAAGAAGATATTTGCCATAGGGCTTGCGCTAATGGTATCAACCGCCATCGTTGCATTTGCCGATGAGGGGGAGATGGAAGAGCCGGCGAATGTGGCGCCAGCGATAATTCAATCGTCGACAGCTTCTGCGCCAGTGTCACAACCCGCAGAAGCGCCGCAAAGGGGCAAGATCGTCAGCGAGACGACCTTGAGTACGGCTGATCCAGAATACATGTTGGGCATCGTTAAATGCGTAATGCCCTCAAGCCTGATGCAACCTAAGGCAAGGCTCGTCGTCTCGGACCAGGGCGGTAACGACGTAGAATTCAGAATCAAGACGCTTGCCGTCATCTATGATGCCAACGGCGCTCTCATGTCGTTCGACAGCATCAGCCAGGGATCCAGGGTTCAGGTCAATTATAGAACAAAAGGCGGCGATATCAAAGAAGCGACATCGATCAAGGTCTTACGATAAAATCCATGAATAGATGCATTGTAATTCTTGCTGCAACAATTCTACTGGCGGCCTTTTCCGGCGGCTGTGCCGCGGAGAGCGCCCGTAACAGTCCCATCGTGAAAGTCGTAAAAGAGTGGTCGCCTTCGGTCGTCAATATAAGCACTGAGCGGGTAGTGCTCCTGCAGCAGCAGCCCTACTGGCAGGCATACGGAGGCGCGTTCGACGAGTTCTTTAAACAGTTCGCGCAGAGCACCGTAAGCGCGATGAAGCTCAAGGGGATCGGCTCGGGAGTGGTCGTCTCGAAAGAGGGCCTGATAGTGACGAACGCCCACGTGGTCAATATGGCGAGCAAGGTCTATGTCATCCTCTCCGACGGGAAGACCGCCGAGGCGCAGGTCGCGGCCGTGAGTGCTAGCGACGATATCGCCATACTCAAGATAATGCCTCCCGAAAACCTGAAACCGGTAAAACTCGCCAAAGACATAATGATAGGCGAAACAGTGGTGTCGATCGGCAACCCGTTCGGCCTCGAGAACTCCGTATCGGCAGGCATCATCAGCGGGACGAACCGCAGCTTCTCTTTGCCGGCGCAGGGCCTGAACTTCGGAGGCCTCCTACAGACCGACGCCTCCATAAACATAGGCTCGTCGGGAGGAGCTCTCCTGAACCTTGAAGGGGAGCTCGTCGGTATAAACCTCGCAGTCGTCCAGGGCGCCCAGTCGATCGGTTTCGCGATACCCGCCCCGACGATAAAAGAGATCCTCAGGCAGTACGACGAATATCTGAAGAAGGCTAAGGCATCTACCGCGCAAGCGAAGTAATTCCGCTTTGACAGCTTACTATTATATGCTATACTATCTCCATAAAAAACAGGGAGGATTTGTATGAAGAGGTTCATGTCGATATCTTTAATAGCGGTCATTACATCATTGGTGTTGTGCGCTGTTGCCATGGCGGATGACCCGGTTTCAAAAGATGAGCAGCGCAAGCAGGACCTTCAGACGCTGCAGGAGAAGTTCGCCTGGTGGGGGACGACAGACGCCCAGCCGGCTCCAGTGAAGGACGAGGAACGAGGCGGCTACTGGTGGATGCCGAAAGGGCCCGGGCCGACCTCTCCGAAACTCTGGGGCAACCGCGGATACATCTACGTCTACAAGATCATATTCGATTACAAGGAAGAGGAATTGCCTGCGCCGAAGCCTCAGGAGATGAGGCCGTCGCTACTCATCAAGAAGATCATCAAGAACGTTAAGATATACTTCGACTATGACAAGGACAACCTTCGTGATGACGCGATGCCGGTGCTCGAGAACGCCGTCGGGCTTCTGAAGACGAACAGGGAAGCGAGTATCCTTATCACAGGTAACTGCGACGTGCGCGGCACCGAAAAATATAACGAGAAACTCGGCAAGCAGCGCGGGCAGTCGGTGAAGAAGTACATGCTGGATAACGGAATCCCCGAAGAGCGGATCAAGATCATAAGCCGCGGCAAGCTCGACGCCATCGCGCCGGTGACAGACCTCATCGGCATGGCAAAGGACCGCAACGCCCAGTTCATGGTAGCGCATGTCGAAGAGGTGATGATACCGTATTCCGGCAAAGCGCAGGCCGCCGCCTCCGCCGAAGGCCAGGCCGTCACGACGGCAGCGCCTGAGAAGCCTGAGGGCGCGACCCAGATAGAGGAAGGCAAGTACCTCATCGAGAAAGAGGAACAGGTCGAGAGCGAGATAAAGGTCTCGACGAAAGAGTATATTGTTAAGAAAGGCGACACCCTCTGGAAGATAGCCGAAGACGTATACGGCGACGGCAAGAAGTGGAAGAACATATACAGCCTGAATAAGGAGTGCATCAAGGACCCGAACAAGCTGAGGGCGGGCACGAGGCTTGTCATCCCGATCGAATAGGCTTTTGATGGCTCAGGCGATAGCCGTCGCGGCGTTTCTGTTCATAGCGTTTTCAGCATGCTCTTATCCGGCAGCGTCACGCGCAGAAGGTATCGGCGCCCTGGTCGAAGCCGGTAAGAGCATGGATAGCGCTAAGAAGGCGCTCAACCAGGAAACGGCAAATTTTAACGGTGTTAAGAGCGCCATCGAAAGCGGAGCCTTGCGGAAAGGGCTCTCCAAACAGGCGATAGCGAGCCAGTACGGTGAGCCGGTAGTGATCAATGAAGACTTTGCCACCAAGAGGGAGCGGTGGGTCTATAAACCTGCCAGCTCCTCTTTTTTTGAAGGCGCCAGGATATGCCTTCTTTTTGACAGTAGCGGCGCTTTGGATGAAATGGTAGCATTACAATAAAACGCCAATAAAATACACCTCTCCTATTGACTTTTTATCAAAATGTATATATACTTTATTGACATAAAATGGGGTGAAATTAAGCAGAAAAAAAGTTAACCTAATAAAACCGGTTACATAGCGAGACGCAATGTATATTAACTATTGGGGCCTGGCAGAAAAGCCTTTTGAGAATACGCCGGACCCCAAATTTTTATACTACTCACAACAGCACGAAGAGGCGATGGCGCGCATGCTCTATGTGGTGCGCGAGAAGAAGGGCGCCGCGCTCCTTACAGGCGAATACGGCTGCGGCAAGACGCTCCTGAGCCGTGTCCTCAAAAACGAGCTCCAGCAGGAGAACAAATACCAGGCAGTCTATATCATGGACCCGCGCCTGCTGGGCCTGGAGTTCATACAGGAGATCGTCTACCAGCTGTCGGGCGGCCCGATGCCGCAGACGAAGATCGACCTCTTCCACGCCCTCTACAAACTCCTCTACTCAAACTACGGCATGGGCAAGCACTGCGTCCTCGTCATCGACGAGGCGCAGGCCATAAAGAACAGGGACATCTTCGAAGAGCTGAGGCTTCTTTTGAACTTCCAGCTCGACAACGCGTTCCTCCTCACCGTCATACTCATGGGCTCGCCGGAACTGAAGTATGCCGTGGCGAGCCTGCCTCAGCTCGTGCAGAGGATGTCGGTGCGCTACCACTTGAACGGCCTGAATGAGCGTGAGACGAAGGAATATATATACCATCGCCTGAAGGTTTCGGGCGCGACCAAAGATATCTTCACCGAAGACGCCTGCCATGAAATATTCCTCTGTTCAAGCGGCACGCCGCGGCGCATCAACACCATCTGCGACCTCGCGCTCCTCGTCGGGTTCAGTAATTCCCTCAACACCATCGACAGGAAGACGGTCCTTGAGATAAACGATGACATGGACCTCCCAGTCTCCGAAGTCGAGCAGATCTACCATCCTCCGGCCGGCCAGCCGCACGAGAAGGTGCTCGGCATACAGAATCCTCCAGGCCTGGTGTAAAAGAGCATGATGAAACTATCCAAGATATTCAAAAGACAACAGGAAGAGAAAGAGTCTCTGCCCAAGGGAATAAAACCCGAAGCCAAAGAAGAAGAGCTTGGTGGGCACGAGGCCGGCGCCGCCAGCCATGCTACTGGCGATACGAGGAACGTCAAGATATCCTCCGTATTGAATAAGGAGCTGGAGAAGATCTCCGAAGCGAGCACGAGCCAGCTCTACGCTGAGATCCTGGCCAAGGTGAAACATATTTACAAGGCAGATCTCGCGGCCGAGCCAAATTTCATACCGAAACTCAACCCCCTGATAGAAAAGATAGTCGCCACGCTGCAGTCGGGCAACGACGAGATCATTCTCGCCTGCCTCAAGGATTACCCGAGCATCGAGGAGTTCCTTTATTACCATGTCGTAAATGTCTGTATCTCTTCCGTAGCGATGGGCATAAACCTCGGGTATGAACGGCCTCATCTGGTAGAGCTGGGTGTGGCCGCATTGGTCCACGACATCGGAACGCGGTCCATAGAGGTCGGAAAGTCGCCCGAGATCTTCACCGGCGCTGACCACGAAAAGATGAAGCGCCATCCCGACGAGGGGGCGACGATCCTGAGCAAGATAGACCCCGGCATGAGCCAGCGGATACTCGATGCCGTGCGCCAGGAGCACGAGCGCGCCGACGGCTCAGGATACCCGCAGGGCCTGACAGCAGACGATATAAACGAATATGCGCAGATCATAGGGCTCGCCGATGTTTACGAGGCGATGATGCACCAAAGGCCCTACCGCGACAAATACTCATCGCTCGAGACGATACGCATCATACTCAAGAACAAGAAGATCTTCTCGCGTAAAGTGACCAAGACGCTCATCGAGACTTTCGGTATATTTCCCGTCGACACCCTCGTCCAGCTCAACACCAAAGAGATCGCCGTCGTCGTGAAGCCGAACCCCGAACTCATATCTCGGCCGGTCATCGATGTTCTGATCGACTCATACGGCAAAGAGTTGAAGCAGCCGAAACGGGTCAACATGGCGGAGAACCCGGTTATCTACATC